>Ga0157357_1000081_pt1 | contig 35291 bp, 42 predicted proteins | sample AttcapACBM1_FD_111485 | JGI IMG/M metagenome (GOLD analysis project Ga0157357, IMG submission 111485) | Fungus gardens microbial communities from leaf cutter ant in Botucatu, State of Sao Paulo, Brazil - Atta capiguara ACBM1 | ecosystem: Host-associated > Fungi > Mycelium > Unclassified ... | reverse complement strand
TTAACAATGTCAATTATTCTTATTGATACTTTCCATCATCTATCATCATCACATCCTTATACTGAACCTCTGAAACACTATTCAGTTCAAATATCACAACCAGTGAGTATCTTATTTGTGATATAATAATATAATATTATAACTGTTACAGATTAGTTATACATATTACTGTTACTGTCAAAACATTATGTAATATAAAGAAAATTATAGAAAATTTTAAAAAGATAATATTATAACAGTATAGTTATAGTATTTATTTATTTTCTTTCTCATTTTGATTTATTTTTTATAAATATATCACATATCATAATTACACAACCATGTATCATACAAAAAAATATAAAGAGTTTCAGAACAATAACATTATACAGCATATTTACCATATATTGATCTTATAGATAATATATGCTTTTTAGGGTAGGCTAGGTTTAGTATAATCTGGACCATTAACCTAACATATATAATATAGATATATTGTACTTGAAACTCTATCAAGTTCTCTTATATAAATTCTATACAAGATTCTTCTTTTGACTATTTATTAAGTCTTAAGTTGTAACAAGGTTAGATGTAAATATATATAGACTATAGTCTAAAGATATATAAGATAAATATATCTATGTAAGAAACTCTATTAAGTTCTCTTATGTTCTTTTTTTGCTCTTATACTTAAGTTTAGATTATAATATTGTTCTTAAAACTGCTTAGAAAAAAGTATGTATAAAAGAAGTCTTCAAACTTTAGTTAGGTTATAATAGAAAAAACTCTGGTACTTAACTCTTCTCTATCAATATCAAGACTGAAACTATTAACAAACTAGAAGATATTACTTATCACCAAAGACTTCAGATAGTAAAGGACTATTTGGATGAATTTCAGATATTAATATCTGAAACTGAATACATAAACCCTTATACTATTATTGTCAAGTTCAGAAAAAATCTCTATATTATAATCCAAAGTTAGAATATTCTGAAGACACTAAATTCTTTATATAGAGACTAACTTTCAGTAATCTAATAATAGAAAGTGTTATGATCACTACAATTTATACCTCATATTCTATAGATGTTTACTTTATGTTGGATATATGTTGGGGTTTGTTTCATTTTTGACTCATAATTAACTATGACTTGCATTTTCCTCATATAGCATCAGTTAGCACCTTATGTAGTAGTAAAAACTTTCTCATGTTCTCTTCATTGTCTTTTTATTGTTTCTTCATAAACATCTTACTTATTTCTCATGATTACTAGGTATATATAGTAGTAGATACAGTCCTGTATCTTTATGCTTTACCAATTGATCATCTCCTTCATCCTTTCTCAAGTCTTTGCCTAAGTTGCAATCTGAGCCAAGCTTAAGATTGTAATAGAAAGTTTGGAAAACAGATTACTAGATAATGAAACAAAAAATATAATCTATAATAGAAGAGTCTGTGAGAGCAGAAGAGAGTCTGAAATTGATGTGAGGCTTATCATGAAAGATAAATAGACTTGAATAGGTTTATAATGATTACTAAGTAGTTTAGTAAGAATTTTATTTTAACTAGTGATTCAAAATCTTTCTAATTTCATTTTATCTTTCATACTATGTGCATAGTTCTCTATGATTTATCTACAACTTTGGACTCAAGTTATTCCATGTCTAGAGAATAGAAATGCCCATTCTAGGAGTTTCTCTACCAATTATTATTAATCTGCTGAGAAAATCTGGTTCTAAGTATAGTTTCAGAAGTAATTCTGGGTTCTCTACATTAACTGTGCCTGGTTCTCTGCTGATTCTCATGTCACACAGTCTTGTAGCTGATCTATTTTCCATCAAAAAGTACACACCAAATTAATCCTGATGATGAATTTGTAAGTGTGCACTCTGCTACTGATGCAACCTTTTTTCCACTATGGAGATGAATTGCACAGGTTATCCCACTGAAAACCGGGGTCACAAATTTTGAAAGAAAACTATCATTATTTCCCCGGAGGTACATGACTCATAAATAGTTCCAACGTTCAGAGGACCCTCACGATCGACCACGTATCCATTGGCTCGTGTAGAACCAGATTCAAGTTTAATCTCTCTACATCCTACCCGCGCGGATGTACCTTCGAAATGTGCACGTACTACGCCGCGGGAAGACGAGGGCGATCCACTTCTACTTGAACGATTTTTTGTCAAAATTTCTACTGACTTCCCCTTTGTCATTCGTTGAGGTAATTGACTGTGCTATACATAGACATCCTTTTGTGGCTGGGGTCTTTCAGCATAAGCAATGTTTGCAAGAAGCGTCCAGCAGTCTCCTAGACAGCAGACATGGGTGGTGCTGGAAGAAGGTCCCAATCCTCGGCAAGCCAGACTCCCCGATGGAATGGATCTTCTCTGATAGGCAGACAAATCAACAGACATTGACTGACTTGGGACCCTATGTGCTGGTGGGTCCATAAAGGAGGTGAGCGAAGCCAAAGTGGACTGAACTCAAACCCGTGGGATCCAGACCACTCTTTTGATGGGGAGCTGAGAGTAGAGAGCTCTCTCTTCCTGGTATTTGGTATTTGCTAGATTAGTTCATAGGGAAGCATTGTTTTTTAGAGGAAGGCGCCCTATTCGTCTCGGAGGTTAGATTCCTTGCCCATCATGTTGCTTGAAATAACTGTGCAGGCATCTAGATTTCCGGTGATGTTCTCTATACTTGCACTGTTTCCTCGCGCATCTTTTGCGTTTTATCCCACACGGCATGTTCCATGCTCTCTTCTTTGTGTTGCCTTCACACGGCGGATCAGGCACATGTCACACATGTTGTGACATTGGAACTTGGCATGACATGCGAAAGATGATTTGACACGTCTGCCGTGTCAGCAGCGAATTGGAAGAAATCATGCGGTGAAACACCTGATGTGGTTTGATCTATTGCACTTCTCGGATATTTTCGTATTGTGGCTTTGTGCTTTGTGAGTTTTCTATAAAGCTTATCGCGGAAGCTTAGAGGCATCAGTAGAGAACATAACGTTCTCTGCCTCTCTAAGGGACACTATGCCCTCAAGTTACAGTGAAAAACCACCTGCAGAAATGGTACCGTACAAGGTCCATTGGTTCCGTAGCACTATTTTTCAGGTCATCGTTGTAGGAGGCGTCTTCTTTTGTGTATGTATCTTCTTTAGCTCCGACTCTACAATTTCTTACTTTTCAGGCCCCTGGCATGTACGTTGCTCTCAATGCTCTGGGAGCTGGTGGACTGGCCTCACCCTGGTATGTAAATGCGGCTACCGCCGCCGGGTACGGTGAGTATTCTGTCCAATCGCTCTGCAAGAAACGCTTCCCTGAATTTTCACAGTTACAATGGCTGTCCTGAGTATAACTGGGGGCATTATCGTGAACAATATTGGTGTCCGACGAGCACTATTTGTACGTAATTTCTTCCGAATATACATGCCCTCATAGACAAAACCCGGTCAGATCTCAAGCACGGGTGACCTCATGTGAGTAATATATTATATATCCTTGATTCTCGAGATAACAAGACGTCTACCAGATATGCAGGCGGTCTCTATCTCAACTCTAAAAATGGAACACAGTGGTTCCTTCTCTTTGGATCTATTGTATCCGGAATGACAGCTGGTCTGATGTATTCTGTTGAAGGACCAATAATCACCTGTGAGATCTCAATGTTACTTAGTATAGAAGATCTTGTTGAATATCATAACGCCCAGCATATCCTGAACCCAATCGCCGGGGACGCATGTTGAGCCTATGGGTGTTCATGCGCAGTGCCGCGCCCGTCATTGGGGGGGCAATTATCTTCGCCCTAAACTCCAAATTGGATTCGAGTGGTAGCGTCTCCCTTCACACATATCTTGTCATTATTGGGATTATGTGTGCCGGACCATTCATTTCACTTCTTATCTCTAACCCCGACAAGGTGCAAAGGCGAGACGGTATCAAGGTTACTTTCAGAAAGAAAGGCTGGGTTCAAACAATGCGTCAATTTTTCAGAGTCATCAGCTCGAAAAATGTGCGCTCTCTCTGAATATTGCTCCAATCAACACAGCACTCAAATCAGCACCAAAGATTCTCCTTCTCTGCCCTTTTTTCTTCACCTCATGGTTCTACAGTTCTTATATCGGTGCGCATCAAACCTAGCTTTATTTGTCGGCATCAATTTACTGGTGTTAGTCACCCTCCGAGTTCGGTTCTTCAACGTTCGCACTCGTGGGCTTTGTGCTCTTGTGCTTCCATGGGCAGATATCGCTGGTGGCTTTGCAACCGGCTACTTCCTCGATCAATCTAAATTATCTGTCAAAAGACGAGCACGATTGAGTTGGATCTTCCTAATGGCCTTAAACCTTGGTCTCTGGGTCTGGTCTGGAGTCCTCACTAAGCTACTTGAGGGTCACGGACCTGGCATTGATTGGACGTCCGGTTCTATTTTTAACGAGATATTTGCTCTGGCTATTATGTTTGAGTTTGCAGCATTGTCCACTCAGACCCTCATATACTGGCTTATCAGTCACAGTGAGTCTGACAACGATCCAGCATACCGATGAATTTTTACACATTTTACACATTTTACAACCAGTGTCAGATGACTTTATTACTCTCTCTTATATTACTGGAGGATTTCGCGGTATAGAATGTGTTGGACAAGCTGTTGCCTACGGCATCAAGTCTCACAACACAACAGACTGGTTATCCATTGGATTGAATATTGGCTTCCGTGAGTATCTTAATAGCCTCGAGAATCTGGATGAAGACGTACATATTTATCATGCCCTCAGTTGTCTTATCGTTACCGTTTGCTTGGCCTGTAATCCGGAAGATTGGCGTGGATCGATTTGAAGAATTCAATATTGACGCTGATAACGTCGACGAGAAGAGAGGTGGAGATGTAGAGGTCAAGGTCAAAGATCCCGAGGATGACAGTATAACGACTACGTGAAACATGTGAACACCGGAGCCAAGGTAATCCTTGTTGGAAAGGTTCGACGATGTTCCGTTCAGGGATAGTATACACATGTTAAACACAAGTAGAAGAGAGACTCACAATAAGCTTTAGGGATATGTGGACTACCTGTTATGCCGTTAGTACATTCGTTCTGCAGTTTTTCGTATGCTTTTCTTTTGTGTTTCATCATTTTTCTTAGTCATAAAAGTATGGTGTTGAAGAAGTATGTAGTTGGACAGACCTACTACCAGTCCCAGGAGTGGCATGAAAAATTAAGGTATTGGTCACTAGTTGGGCGGAAAGTAGGGGAACCTGTTAAAATTGGAAATATATATATGTTAAGTGAGAGGACGACGGCAATGGGTCATATAAATTCAAGTTGGAGGATATTATCCGCCGTGTTGGGAGTGAGGTATTTGATATTCTAACTTTCTGTGTAAAGATAGACCTAAAGATAGACCAAGCCCTGATAGAATTGACCACCCATCAAGAATAGGCTAATAATAGGAGTGGAGAATGTATATGGAGTGATCAAACATTCCTTGATTACAAATGACTGTTTGGCTCTCCAGTGATTGACGTAGATATGAGTGCCTTTGGATTGGAGCAGATAACACAAGTTGGTGCAGAATAAGACATATCGCCAATATATTAGAGTGGGCGGGAGCTGAAGTATCTAAATAAACCATGTCATCTAACATTTTCTATTACGAGCCATTCTACGATTTGGAGCGCCTCCTTGGCGATAAATTGTCGAGCCGCCTCGGTTGTGGAGGGCACGAGTTACAGAGGCGTGAAAAAGATGAAGCTGCGCCTGCCAAGGAGCTTCGTCCTCGGTAAATGTATTCCTATCTATTCAACCGTCTTCTACTCATCCTTACACTTGCAGCATGGATCTCCACGAGGACTCTGACAAGAATTTGGTCACCGCTTCCTTCGAGCTTCCTGGTTTGCAGAAGGATGATATCAACATTGATGTACACAATAATCGCCTCAGTGTCTCTGGTGAGAACAAGATGTCGAAACAATACGATGAGCATGGATGGGCGGTCTGCGAAAGACGATTTGGAAAATTCTCACGCACATTGCAATTGCCTCAGGGCGTCAAGGTACGCCATCAGCACAACTTTCTGATTTCCTTTGACGTCATCGTTTTTTCGTAGGACGATCAAATCAAAGCGAATATGGAAAATGGCATTCTTACCGTCACTTTCCCCAAGGCGGCTGAGGCTGCTGCGCCCAAGAAGATAACTATAAACTAGTTCTTGGGCATGCGTGTTGTAGTCTAGTAGACGCATGTAATATATCTTAACTTTGTCCGATAGTGCTAGGCTGTTGCTGACAAAAACATCTCCATGTCTCATGGCATTTGTCTGCTTGGAATTTCAATCCACGATCGTCCTCCGTTTCCGTCTTGCACTCGGCTCTGCTCTGTATCAATGTTCCATTGCACGGAACATGACATGAGACGAGGTATCTGTCTGGTAAAGCATATGTCATATATCTGCTGACGTCCTTCAAGATACACGTATATTTTGCAATGGTTTCGTTGGTTATCGAAAGGGTGTTCTTCCTTTGGCCTGGCCCCTTCATCAGCGCCTGGCTCATTCCCCTCCTTATCAGAATATTGTCTGCTCGAGTAGTTATCGCAGCTCCAATGAGGAGTGCCATGGTTTCAAGGCGCGGAAGCCTCCGCTTACCAAGTTCGATACGCTATCTCAATCTTCGGGCCACGACAACTCTCGGACCTCTTCGAGTACACACAGAGACCCCTCCTATTCGTTTTCCGGTCATCAACTACCGCAGAGGACCTCTTTTTATTGGCGTGAACCACGAGTCCAGTATATTTCTGATCTCGCTATACATCGGGAACTTCAATGGCATCATACTTGGAATGCACGTTCATTAGGATTACATTGGGATACTATTTGTCCCCCGTCTACGACTAGGGCACTCTCTCCGCGGTACAATATCGTTGTTCCTGACTTCAATTCTCCTGCCATACACAAGCCTGTCAAGCGTCTTGAGATGTGGACCGACCATCCTGTTCTTGCTTGTTATATGTATGAACTGAACTGGGGTTCCGTCCCGGTGGGGTGCAATCCGACTGTTTTGGAACTTACTCAATCAATATATAACTACCTCAGCACGCCTCTGACAGACAGCGATCTGGAATATGTTCGTTCCACGCCCCAGAACGAACAACTTTTAGAGCGAGCTCGTCAGCGCCGAGTCGAAGAAGGGTATTTTACTATCAATGATGTTGAATACAAAGGGCCGTTTAGGAGATCAGATGTTCTAGGGAGCCATAGATGCATCTACGGTATTCGTGCAGTCAAGACGGGCGATGGGAAGGATGTTCTCTTTTTCAATCTCGGTCCTGGCCGTGTTCCCCACTATTGAAGAAGACTCAGTTTGATGAGTAGTCCTATCTTAGATGTACTTTGTGCAACAATCCGACGGTATAATGACCCTCTATCATATGTGATGCAGTAGCCTAGGTCGAGACTCGACTAAATCTTATCTATTATCGTTGATGCTAACCACGTGTGTGTGACCGCTCGAGATGCTCCCAACTTCAGCGCACAATTGTTCATGACATTCAAACCTGAGTCGGTTTCTGAGGTCTCTCTGACTCGGCACATCGAGGATGACGAATTCAGGGAAGACGAAGCGCGAGATCTTAAAAAGGGTGCAGGGCCATCTATGGGTACCAGCACCTCCAAGAAGAAGAAAAAGGTGTCGAAGACACCACATGGATTATCAGGAAAGTCTGAGATTCGAGAGGAAATTGTCAACGAAGTTTTGGATAAAGTCGTAGCAGATGGTACTGTCCCAGAGGAGGAATTGACCGTAGAAAATATTACAGAGGCGTTGATACGATTGAAGACTGTGAACATAAACGTCGCGCAGGGCAAGATCGTGCATGGAGGGCTGAATCAGAAGGATATGGGCGTGCATAAGGTGATTGTTTCACTCCCAGTTTTCAGGTTGATCTGGTGACACTGCTTTCTGCGTCTAGTTCTGGGGAACGCAACCTGTGCCTCAACCAGGTCTGTATGTCCTGTTGGTCTGATGCATTTGGTGTTCAATTACTTATGCATAATTTCACTGCCAGGGGAAGGGCCTCCAATTGATGATGGGTACATCGAACCGTCAAAACCGGTAGAACAAGTTCGTTCGGTGCCCTACCCGTTACTCAAGGACTTTGAATGGAGCATCTTAGATATCAGTGACCCCGTCCAGGTCTGGATCTTTTTGATATGTTAAGAGTTATTTTCTCATGATCATTTCATTCCAGTGCAAAGAGGTCTATGATCTACTGTCGGCAAATTATGTGGAGGATGAGGGAGCAAGCTTCAGATTTCAGTATAGCGCCGAATTCTTGCAGTGGTAGGAGAAAAATACTATCTTGTCCCCGTCAAACTCCTCATCTTCTGTTCATACAAGGGCTCTCATGCCTCCGGGATATCACAAGGAGTGGCACATCGGTGTTCGCCTAGTTGCTACCAAGAAGTTGGTAGCATTCATCTCGGGTGTTCCTATGACTCTGAAGGTCCGAAGGAAGTACGTGAGACGTAGCATTTCATTAGCGAAGCAGCCTGAAAGATCGTCATCAGTGTGGTGAATGTTACGGAGATTAACTACCTCTGTGTTCACAAACGATTGCGGTCAAAACGTCTGGCACCTTTGTTGATCAAAGAAGTAACCCGCCAGACACATTTGAAGGGCATCTTTCAAGCAATATATACTGCTGGCATAGTTGTCCCGACGCCAGTATCTACTTGCCGGTGGGTTGATTGGTCAGCTTCAAGAACTGACGTTTTCTGAGTAATCTCAATAGGTATTACCATCGCTCTCTGAACGTTCCAAAACTCGTCGATATTGGTTTCTGTCCCGTGCCTCGGAATTCAACACAAGCTCGCATGATCCGTTTGAATACGGTACCGGATTCAGTGATCTTGCCAGGCATCCGAGAGATGGAAGACCGGGATCTGTTCCAAGTTGCTCATCTTTTCACGAGATACATCCAACGATTTGGGATGCACCCAATTTTTGATCTGGAAGAGATAAAACATCAGTTTCTGAGTGGGAGGGGAACGGGCAATGTCGGGGATGGCGGTCCTGGAAGACGGAAGGGTCAAGTAACATGGGCATATGTCGTTGAAGTGATTTGTATTCTTCGAAATGTTTTGCTGCATACTAATCACCGCACATGTCGCAGGATCCTCATACACATAGGATAACCGACTTCTTTTCCTTCTACTCCTTGCCTTCGACGGTAATTGGGAATCAGAAGTATCCAGTTCTTGAGGCGGCATATCTCTATTACTATGCTTGTGATGTTGCATTTGAACCCAATGCAGAGAAAGACGAGCTACTGAAACGCCGTCTGCATGCACTGATCACCGATGCGCTCATAGTTGCTAATCGCGCCAAATTCGACGTATTCAACGCTCTAACACTGATGGACAATGTATCAATTTTACAGGACCTCAAGGTTCGTATTGTTCTACTGTATTTGCCTCGTGCAACTTCTGAACTTAAATGTATAGTTCGGAATCGGGGATGGTTCTTTGAACTTCTATCTGTTTAATTGGAGGACTGCTCCATTGGCTGGTGTCGATGCCCAGGGAGATGTTCCAGCGGGCAAAGGAATTGGTGTTGTCATGCTGTAAAGCATCATTGTTATTCTCAGTTAGTTTCTCAACCATGGATTAATGAGTGATGATGCAAGCGTCTGCATTGGAGAGTCTAAAAGCGGGTTGAGCTAATTTACATTGTGTTATGTGATTTATTCATCGTCACTGATCATAATAACGTCATCGTCATCGTCAACTCCGAAGTCAAAGGCAGGGCTTGGCTCTCTCAATGGCACTTTCTTGCTGTGATTGGAGAGCCTTGCACTACCAGATCCATGAGCCCGACCTTCTGCACTCCATATATGTGTGTTCGGTTTTTCTTTATATTTTCCCTTAGAAGACGAGGTTGGTAACATCCCAAGAGTCCGACCGTTTAACGTTTGGCCTGCACCGCTAAACATCTGAGGCGAAGACTAGAGAAAAACCAGCCAGCTCAAGTGGATTTACAGTGAATATGCGATGCAACTCACTCTCGAATCTGACTGTATGAGACCCGGAGGTGGCGAGGGCGGAATATACTCTTTCGGATTGAATCCAAAGAAGAGTTGGCCGAACGGAAGATTGAGTGCAGCAGGAACTTTGACTTCTGACTCCAGCATGTTGTTATTCACGATACGGTGCTTGCTGAAACAGCGCCAGATCAGGAAATGGGCCACTTAAAGCAGGAAGGATACATACTCAGTTCGAATAATCTTGCTCCCTTCAGATACTTCCTCTATCTTCCTATAGCTGATGCCCTTTCCCTTCGTCTTCCTACCATTTAATGTCTCACCCTTCCCCTTAAAGCTCTCCCAGTGATCTCCATCCTTGCTAACTACTGTTTGAGTTGAGTTTGTTCCTGCAAATGCACTAGTCATAGAAGAACCTGGCCGTGATGAACCAGGAGAATGTGAATCGAGGTCAATCTTGAGTTTAGAAGCCATAGTAGCTGGTGGAGCGGCTTTGGGTCGTTCGGGTTCAACATACCCAACAGGTGGTGCAAAGTCAACTTCGAGGTCTGTATCCAAGATGCTGATCCCCTCCCCTCCAGGTTTCGTCTCCATTACAAGAAGTCCGAAGACAATGGAGTTATAGACAATTTCAATGATATCACCCTGACTTAGCGCAGAAAAATTACGTAGAGCTTGCTCGAGCCTGTTATGATGTAAGTTGGGGAGAAGAGTTTACTATGCTAGTAGACTCACACAGCTTTAGGATCTGAAATCTCCAGAAAATGTACATTCTGTGCTTGTAGCTTGACGAATTTGCCCTTAGTGAGCTCGGTCCCGGTTATACGAATGGTATCTCCTTCGTTCAGTCGAAGGGTCGTCATCATCCAATAAGGCAGGTGCACACAACCCTCCTCTGCAATGAATTCAAGTACACCAGCGTGTGTGGAGGCTGCCGGATTGGCAGGATTTCGTAATTGGAACGTCCAAGGTCCTTCTATCTCTAAGTTTGTAAGACTGGCCAATGCAGATGGTGGCATGATGACTATAGGATGAATCAGAAGGATCCAAAACAGCAGAGGAGTTTCGATGTACCTTTTCCACCATAAGAGACGTTGTCTCTCTGACGGCCTGGTAACATGGCGACACTGTATGCCTTGAGATATTCATCATAAGATCTCGGATTTCTGCTGGTTCTTCCTGGTCCGAAAGCACCTGGAAAACCACTACTCGAGAATTATTGGCCATTTAGGAAAGTGAAATAGAGATTGATACCCAGCCAGCTGAGCTAATAGACCATTTGGTCCATTTGGACCACTGAACTGTAGATTATATCAGCGTACACAGTTATTGTCCTCGTAGACGACGCACAAAATCCATGTTCAAGCGAACAATCGAAATGGACTTCCACTTAGGAACGCGCAATCCAAGTCACAGATGTGACGTATCATATTACTGCCACTTTGGTAGCCGACGCGTCCGTTTCTAAATCTTTCTCACTTTTTCGCTATGGCATCACAAACACCTACACAAGCTCAGCAAGGCATCTCTAGAAATAACTTAGGTGCAAATGCAGCTTTCAAAGACAAGGTAAGTTAAACATCGGTTGAGATGATCGATTCTTGACTCGCGCTACAGGGTAAACCTATGGAGCTACGACTGTCGAACATGGTCGCAGCAAAAGGTGAGCTCTTCTTTACTTGGGATTGCATTGAAAATTTAGGTCAACTCTATCAAGCTATTAGTGATGCTGTTCGGACATCGTTGGGTCCTCGGGGAATGGATAAGATGGTATGATTTCGGTTACTTTCCCTCTTGCAAGTCGATTAAAAAACGAATGCCTTTATCAGATTCAAACGTCCAAAGGAGAGACAGTCATAACGAACGATGGTGCTACTATTTTGAAAAGCATTCAGGCTCTTCACCCTGCGGCAAAAATGGCATGCCTCAAACTTCTTCACTCATCTCGTCCCTCTTACGTCGTCACAGCTTGTAGATCTTTCTGCTGCTCAGGATATTGAAGCAGGTGATGGTACCACATCCGTCGTTGTCCTTGCTGGAAGTTTTCTTGGAGCCGCTGAAAAGATGCTGCAGAAAGGCATCCATCCCACTACCATTTCTGAAGCTTTCCTGAAAGCTTCTGCGAAGGCTGTCGAGTATTTGACGGATATTTCGACGCCTGTAGACTTGAATGACAAGGCAGCCCTCTTGCGCGCGGCTAGTACCTCTCTGAACTCCAAGGTGCGAACCTAAGATCTCCCTGGCCCAGATTCATTCATCATCATACGTTAGATTGTATCTCAATATTCCTCGACACTTGCCCCCATTGCAGTATCCGCTGTTACTCGTCTTGTTACCCCGACATCATCCAATGTCGACCTCCGAGATATCCGAATCGTAAAGAAGGTTGGAGGAACCATTGAAGACACCGAGCTCGTGGACGGTGTCGTTTTGAACCAAAATGTTGTTTTATCAGCTGGAGGTCCTACAAGGATGGAAAAAGCCAAAATTGCCATCGTCCAATTTCAGTTAAGCGCACCCAAGCCAGATGTGAATATCTTCCCTCTTTCTCCTTCAATTTTCAATTTCTTATACCATCCCAGATGGACAACACAGTCGTGATAAACGACTATCGTCAGATGGATAAGGTAATCAAGGAAGGCCGTCAGTACATTCTCAATCTCTGCAAACGCATCAAAAAGGCCAATTGCAACGTCCTCCTCATTCAGAAATCAATTCTTCGTGATGCAGTTGACGACGTCTCCCTTAATTTCCTCAAACGCCTCAACATCCTTGTTATAAAAGATGTTGAACGTGACGAAATTGAGTTCCTGTCGAAGAGCTTTGGCTGCAAACCTGTTGCTGATATTGAGAGCTTTACGGAAGACAAGCTTGGATACGCCGATCTAGTCGAGGAAACAAGTGAATCAGGCGTCAAGGTTGTTAAGGTCACGGGTATCAAGAATAGAGGGAGGACTGTCAGTGTCCTCGCAATGGGTACTAATAATCTTGTCGTGGAAGAGTGCGAACGCAGTTTGCATGATGCCCTTTGTGTCGTTCGCTGCCTTGTGAAGAAGCGGTCAGTCCATGAAATCACTGGCTCGTCTATTTACCTAACATGCCCATCTAGTGCTCTTATTGGAGGTGGTGGTGCACCTGAGATCCATGTATCTCGGCTGCTTTCACAGTATGCTCAGACCCTCAAGGGAATGGAGGCCTACTGTATCCAGGCTTATGCGGAAGCTCTTGAAGTTATCCCCACTACATTAGCTGAAAATGCTGGTTTAAATCCTATCGCCATCGTGACGGAGCTCCGGAATCGCCATGCTCTGGGGGAACGCAATGCCGGGATCAATGTCCGCAAGGTCGGTGATTTTTTATTCGTATTCATCGTACACACTCATGTAGTCAATACAGGGATTGATCTCAGATATTTTGGAAGAGGATGTAGTGCAGCCGCTTCTCGTCCTGACAAGTGCTTTCGAGCTTGCCATTGAGACTGTTTGTCTGTTACTGAAGATTGATGACTATGTACAATCGAGATAAGTGGTATATCCGACCTGTTTTTACGAGCATTAGAATGGAGACACTCAGTGATGAAGCAAACAAGACATTCTTGTTAAGAATCAAAAACCTGGTTTCAAGAGACAATGGACAATTTTTTCAGGGATCACGTAGTTTTGTTATCTTGACATTGTTCAATCGGTCCTAACATTAGTGTCATGAAAGGAATGTACTTGAGGAAGTCAGTTAAGAGTATGTCAATATCCAGAACCTCTGGGATGAATCATGCCTCATCAGTAGTCACTCCGAATGGAAAGAGCTGCTTGAAGACAATGGAGACGTGACAATAGGTTTGAGGTTCACTCTGGCCATATCATAGCTGTGGCCAATCCTATAACTATTGACCTAGGTGTTCGTTAATCATTAAGTCCTCAGGAAGTCATATGACATACTCAGCAAGGTCCAGAAGCAAACTACTAGGAGGGCGAGCAACAGTTCTTTCTGCACTTTTCTCAGAGATGCGTTAGCTCAGACTGAAGCAATACTGCCACCAGTGACCATATGATTGACACCCTATCAACATCATGAGAGTGGTTCTTATCACCATTTCCCTAAGCCAAAGAAAAAAATAGTGTCGTAGTGGTACAGATTGCATCAATACTAATTCTAAGTTAAAGTCGTAGTGAAACGAACACTACGATAACGGCAGTTAGGGGGGGGGGGCGGTTTAAGATGTAAACCGAAAGGTATGATCTTTAGAAGGCAGTTGGGAGGCTAGCATAGCAAAGTGATCAATGAGGTAGTCGAAGTTGACTTGATAGATGGTTGAGTTGTATCTCAGCCAAGCCATAGGTGACCGTGTAAGTTCATCCATCTACTTATCATCACAGGACCGATACGGTGATGGTGGAAGGTTGTCGATGTAGAGGGCAGTCATATCAAAGAGTGTCCATAAAAGACCATGTGTGGTTATGCTCCGCAGTGCACTGACGCCTAGGCCACGGTACAATCTGCCAATCCCCGCGAAGAGAGGTCTGGGATTAGCTGGGTCAGTACCTACAAGTAGCAAGGATCAGAAGGGAATCCGAAATCCGAACAAAAGAAACTTGCCGCGTACTAATCTGTGCAGAGTTTCTAGAGGACCCCGATACTTCTCGCCAGCCAGAGCTCGTTGCTGAACTTTTGTCTTTACGCTACAATGAAGTCGGTAAGAAAGTAATAAGAAAGTTGGAGAACTGAGTGAAGAACACTCACACGTCCAAGGGATAAATGAGAGCCCAAGAGGTGACCTAACCATATAAATTTAGTTGATAAGAGCACGGGAAAGAGAAAGGACAACCATACACCTGAAACAGAACCGCAAACGAAAGGAACCAGTGAAGGGTGAACAGGGAACCACGAGGGTGTAGGTCCTTGTTCACCAGACCTACTTCGACCAAGCATATGACGCATTCCATCATACTCCAAAAAATACAACGCCGTGCCTGCTGTGTCACGTACTGCATAACATCAACAGACTGCTACCGAACACAGGACGAGGACCAAACTTCGAAAGCGGTGACGTACTGAAATGGAGCCTGAAGCCAGTGTACAGCCCACCCAATCCATTCGTCCCAAAAATTTCCCGAACAGCTTCCACAGTTCCAGGCGGTCGGACAAGAGTAATACCCTTTGAATGGGCGATACTATATTCCAGCTGTCGTCGGACCTGCATAATAGAGAAAACCAGATAGGGTCTTCACTGAGGGATATTCCAGTGATAAAGGATGAAAATAACCTTCACGAGCTCGAATGCTAGAATTAAGCAGAGTCAGGGCAGGCGTGAGAGTAGTAAACAAGATAGCGAGACTTACGTGCACTTCCAAACGAGATCAGTGAGCCAGACATGGCACCACTGATGCCACCAGTCAGACCCGCATCGACAATGTTTGGTCGACAGAAGTAATTGCGTTCTGCGCAATATTCCTTTGTCCGCGAGTAAATCGTAAAACTGGAAGCACCTGGTGATCGGCATTCATAGCTGTTCTGACGATCACTTGCACTAGGAAACACTCACGGACGAATGAAATAGTCATCAAGGGTATCCAAAGGCCTCGATAGAAACCCATGATACCCTCCTCTTTGTACACTAACGCCGCGAGCCGTGGAATTGTTATCGAGCCTTTCGTCGTCTGCAACCTGGACTTGATAGAATCGAGCTACATAATGAGAGAAATTCGACGTCACATTCTTATTCGGACAAGGACCGTATGGGAAGTGAACACATACCGGGTACCCTGCAAACGTTGATATGTAACTGGCCGAAAGAGCGCACACGACAGCCTTATTGCCTGTAAAAAAAACACCATGTCTGTGGATGCCCCACTGACAGAACAAAAATTCAGTGAGCGTACGTCGTAAGGCATCGTTGAGCACAGCCGGATCATATAAAGGGTGGTTGGGTGTCCTGAAGGCATTAATCATCAGTGGGAAATCACAGCCAAACCGCCAGTACTCGGGTCAGGATACCCAAGAAGTGGAAATCGAGCACGGACCTATTTCCATCCATAGAGCGTCCTTACGAACTGGCTCAGGAAGTCCAGCTCCGTGCACCCGGACTAGGTGTTCAAAATTATGTTCGCAGTAATCGATAGCCCCAAAGAGCGAACAAAAGAGGAATGGCTAATGAGTTGCAGAGAAGGGCTGGTACTCCGGGATATCAATTTTACCTTTTCTGGTATCCCCCGGTCTCATGTCTTGGTTGGTCGATGCATAGCTACAGAAATAAAGGTATTTGATTGGCTCTACATACAGTGGGAGATAGACAGAATACTGATAAAAACCATAGGATCAATGCTAAAATCCACCCAGCCGTTTCTTCGGCGGCTTCTTTTTTGGCCGCCTACCATGAGGCTCCGGAAGAACCTGTGTACTTGCTATATACTGTTCAGGTTGTTGTGAATGGTCTTGTGACATGGATGGCTCATCCTGTGGCCGGGCCTTGAACATGCTCGTCCGGTCGACGGGGGGTAATTCTATCACTGCAGGCAGCTGTTGGGTAGTTTGACTCCCCAGGCCAGAGCCCAGAGCCTGTGACGACATGATCATTGGCGGCCGCTGCGAGCTCATGGCCTGCAACATGCTTGGCACCATGGTGACTTCTCCGAATCCTTGCAGCACAGAATGTACATTGGAATGGGAACCAGAATCACCCAAAGTGCTGTATGGATCCTGGAAAACATAGTCCTTGGCCTTCGTACCCACTTCCCAGTCCTTCAGTAGTAGTCGTACCCCCATTGGTAAAGACACTTTGCCTGTTGGAACCCCTTTTTCATGGTCTTCATCATAGTAGTTTTTCTGGGACATGGGAACCAGGTAACCAAATCCCATCTCTGGAGGCTCCCTCGTGCCATTTTCACCCAGTGAAAGTGCCTCGGTCATCGTCTCCAAGTCATTACCCACTTCACGTGGGCCAATGAAAGGAGATGGAGAATAAATATCTTGTGAAAAGGTCAGGTCCACGGCCAGCTGTTCTCGTGCATTGTTTTCTCTGCGAATAGACAAAGCAGTTCGATCATCTTGAATCAGATCAAAAGAACGAAAAGATTCTGCCAGATCCCGAGCTCCAAGGCTGAGGTCTAAAGAGGGGTCAATTCGGTTCTGAATGTCGGCGATATTGTAATGCCATGGAATGCCCTTCCGTATTTCCTCTATCGGAAATCTGTTCTGGGCGATAGCTCGAAAACCACGAGCTGAATTCAGCAGGCTGCCTACAGTGTAATCGGATCTTGAAGATTTGCTGGGGTCCTCGTTTGATCGGAAAACAATATCATAACTGGATAAGCTTTATGAGCCGGTACTCTCGAAAATAGCCGAAAACGAAATTCACCTTGTCAGCACGTGTTCAGAAGAACTATCATTCATTTGCCAAAACGTAGGTAGTTGATCCATCACGTCATAGAGCCTCTCTGCTTGTTCTTCTTCTGCCTTCTCCCGTTGCTCTGCATAAATTCGAAAAATGTCTTGCCTGCTGTTAGAAGAGGGGAATGTTTTTCGAATTTCTCATGCTTACGGTCATAGGCAGGGAATAGATTGATCACGACTTTTCCTTGATCCCCAAAAATATCTGCATCAGTCTTCGTGTTTCCAACCATGTCTACGAGTTGATTTACTGCATCTGACTCCTCAACACTCACAGCTGCAGTGATCTCAACATCTTCAGAAAATGATGTATCGAGTTGGACGCAGTCCACACTGGCCTGTTCACCAGCTCTGAAAACGCTCAAGGCACGAGACCCGCGCTTCAGGAATGCTATCCCAGTGAATCGACGGTAACTTGCACAGGGCAAGACGCCGTAAGGTGAGTCATTTACACGTATTAGTTCATCATCATGACAAGAGACGTTGTATATTGTCAACATCCCATTGCGCTTTGAGGTAAGGAAAGTAGTGGCTACAAGAATGTAGTTAAACCTGGGATCAGAAAACTGAAAGTATCATGACTTACGAGAATCTTCAATGAAGAATGTCGACGTTTGGAGCGTCCTGTCATATTGTCGATGGTGCTTGTAACTCAAAAGAGGTTTTCTAGGGTACCGTGAATCAAGCCAAATGACCTGTGATGTAGAGCAGAGTCGGATAAGGCCATCCTGAGCGCAGTCTTCGCTTGAGGTCAAAAAATCCTGTGCTTCTTCAATGTAGAGAGGAGATAGCTCTTCTGACTGAGATTGCGCGTTAGAGAAGGGACTTCTCGTGGTAGGCTATACTCACCCGAAAATCAAGAATGTTCACAGCTTTCTCTGATAAGACTAGACACTCTGGGGGTCTTGCTCCCCTCCCAATTCTCCAAAACGGGCTCGTTGGAACTGGGTCAAGCCCGGGGTGGAGTTCAACCCTCGGGAAATTAGTTCAGAAACATAAGAGAAATGAAAGTAACTGAATAGACCTACATTGTTTTCCGGCCGTCAGCAAGACTACACCCATATACGGCGCCCTTATTGTTGGCTAGGAGAATCTCAAAAGGTGCAGCATCGGAGGAAACTTTGACGTCCGAGATACATGTTCCTCCAACGTCATAGCTATTAAAATATGTGAGATCCTGGACGCCGCTAGTTCCAGTTGCTTGTGGATCGAGTTTAAGCAGAGACGTTGCACCAAACGTCCGAATGCCGATTAGACTGTCTAATGAACGTTTGAGAAGGAAGCATCAAAACGCAGTGATTAGTCGCAAACCTCTTGAAAGATCATTGGTGGTTGAAGATGAGATTTGTCGGATAGGTGTGCTGAAAGTCCGCTTAGGAGTAGCTGTTGGTCTGATCACTACCTTCCCATTGGCATCTTCCACGATAGGGATCATATCTGAACATTAATTTAGCTCCAAAAAGAGAGTGGGGGTGAGGTGACTTTCTGAGTTCAGCACCAAGTTCTCCTGTTGGAAATACTAGGAGTTTTTCCCTGTTGTACCCAGCAACAATATCCAATATATTTCCCTCTAAGGGATCAAATATCGTGAGTTCGGTAGCATGAAGTGCATCCTCTGTGATATGACTCCGGATAACATCAGCGGAAAAATTAACTTCTGGAAACTTGGTACGCAAGAAGTGTGTCTAAGAAACTATTATGAGCAACCAAGATCTATCCAAACATGGACGCACCCCTTGGCCAGCCCGTTGATTAATCGTAACCGCCGGCTCGGATACTAGAGGAGACTTGGTGGCGGGAAACACATCTAAAGTATTGGTCACACGAAATCTGCGAGCTTCACAAGGTCACAATTGCAACTGTGAATATATAAAAAAATACTTACTGGCTGGTCGTGAGGAGACCAGCGGCTCCCACTCAAATCTTGTGCCGCTCTGCACCAAGGTCGCAGCGCCGACGGTCCCATATTCAAGCGCCGTGTAATTGCCTTTGATGAATTTTCTGGATTTCTTGCTGGCTTTTGCCGAGGGATTTGGCGGACAGTGATGGGAGGGCCAGGTTTGCATTGAAAAAAGGCACCTTCTCCTTTTGGACTGAACGACGTCGACTTGCCCATGCTCAGGCTCTGGGTTCACCGTCCACAACACCTTCAGATCTGTGCAAGGCTCATCCATTCGACAGTCTCTGCTGCAGCTTCAAGCTCAAGTACAGAGGCCTCCAGGCCCAATGACCCAGCCTCAGCAATATGGACTCCCGAGTCAATACGAACGGGCCTTATTGCACGGAAGCGTGGCATGACGTCTCTCTGGAATGACCAAGGCGTCAAGGTCCCGGTTACTGTGCTTCAGGTTTGACCTTCGCTCCTTGCTTTGGCGTGTTCTTCATCATCATCGGATACTTGCAGGTTGAGAATTGTCAGGTGACAGCCAATATTCGTACTGTGCGGCGCGACCATTCAGTATACCATGCTGTACAAGTTGCCGCCTCGGACAAACCAGAGCGGACAACAACAAACCAGATGCGAGGGCATTTCAGCAAAGCTGGTGTATCTCCCAAGAGGATTGTCAAAGAATTTCCTGTAACACCAGATGCTCTCGTGCCCGTCGGTAGGTCACTCAATCATAACCAATCGGTCCTCATTGTCTCATATGCATAGGAACGACACTGTCTGCAGTCCATTTTGTCCCTGGCCAATATGTGGATGTGATAGCCAATAGGTTTGTTAATCACCCCGTTCTAATATCTATGCTGCTCATTTCCTAAAGTATCGGCAAGGGCTTCCAGGGTGGAATGAAACGATGGGGTTTTCATGGTCTAGCGGCCAGTCATGGTGTATCTATATCTCATCGCTCCTCTGGTTCAACTGGTCAACACCAGGTGAGTTCTTTTATCATGATTTCATTCAACTCCAAATTACAATGATTCTCCCAGGACCCTGGACGTGTTTTCCCTGGAAAAAAGATGGCTGGCCGCATGGGTGGTGAACGCATCACAACACAGAATCTTGCTGTCATCCGTGTCGACTCAAAGCTTAATCTCATCTTCATCAAGGGCGCTGTTCCAGGCGTTGACGACGCTCATATACTCATTCGCGACGCCAAGAAAATCATGGCTCAAGGCAAACACAATCAAATCAAAGGCCTCTTTGAGAAAGTTCTGCCCAAGGGCGTGGACGATCTTCCTTTCCCTGCTGGCACCATTGAGCTTGCTGAAACTTTACCTACCATTATTGAGGCACCTGCATACAGAACGAGCCCCTTCATCCCTCGAGAGTAGATTATCTCAATCTTAATATTGCCTCTTGTGAAACTGCTCCGGTCGGCCTGATAATCCAGATGGAGAAACGGACGACTGGTAAGATTGAGAGTGTTTGTAAGCTGGATAGCCTTACAGAAAAGCCAGGAGTCTGACCACGAAAGACGTGATTGGGTGTTGGATCTGACCATTTACTGACAATTTCATGTCTAGCCGACGCAATGTCCTCTGAGCATCATGTCCTCGCAAAAGGGTATACATAACCGCATTCATACTTTGAGGTGTGATCCACCAAGCTGACCTACCTTTTATGTGCTTATCCAATTTTTCAGAGGAGAACGATTCCGTCATCTTCAAAACTTACAGGGCTCTCGATCGCATCTATCCTCTAATAACGTCCATACCATACTACCCTTGCCTCTCCGCCTACTTTCTCTAGCCGATCCACCTCTCGACCTCACATACAATGGGTCTCGATCACATCCCATCCAGCTGAGATCAAACACGGGAGAGCCAGTGTCTGAAGGCGTGTCCTTGCGACCACCTGCCGGTCCCCTCCCGCCCAAAAGCTGGACGCTCAACTCGAAGAAAGAGGCGAAGGGGACTGCGGTTTGGAGAGCCGAAGCTCTGGCACTAGTCTTAAGTCACCGAATTGACCCACTCGCTGCACCATGGACCTCGGATTCCATTTTGCCTCTCACACCTCGGAATCCGAAATTCAAAACATTCATACCACGAATTCCTTCCCTGTCACTCCTGTGTTTTCAAATACTCCTCGCTACATGCACTATGTCTGAATTCCAAGATGACATTGTGCCCTATATACCCCCTCATCTCCGTAAGAACCTTATACGATTCACAGCCATCCACTCTCCTTTGAGTACTGCTCAGCTTTATGTGTTGTGGGAGCCAGTGGGTCATGCGGACGGCGAAGTGATTGTTGTCGGACCCAATGCTGCACTTAAGGATAACTCTTTCAGTCGATCGCACTCCAGTGACATCGTGATTGCGGAAGGACTCTCTAAAGACTGGGACTGGGACACTGAAGAGGCAGACAGGAGCTTACCCCTGTATTCACTCGTTTTCCTCAATACGTCCATCTCTTCATCAACTTTCTTCGGTTTCCCGCCAACACTCACACACCTTGCACTCATAAATATGTCTACGCCAGTACCATTGCATCGGTTGCCCTACATTTGTCCATTGATCATCATCCTGGATGTGTCGTATAACGCATGGCTTAGTGCTAACTTTGTTTCTAATGATAGACTCAGGGAACAGCAACCACCTCGGGACACACCGATTGTAGATTTGAGGCGAGTAGACTGGTCCCGACTGAACCATCTGAAGGTTCTCGGCTTCCGAGGGAATTATGTGCCAGAGAACTTCCTGGAATGTGTAAACAAAGGGAGGTGGGATGAGATCACGGTTGTTTTGTGATCGTTACCTGCACCCAAACTGACTGCGTACTGTATCAATGAATTCCGTATTAATGAATTCCGGACTTCATGCCTATCAACAGTGTCCATAAATCTGATCAATGAGTTCAGGAGACGAGCTAGAAAACGTTCCAAAGGAGCGGGGCTCTCATTTGAAGTGGATGTATACGGTGCCGATGAATTAATATGTCCATGTTTGCGGTGAGAAAGCCTTGAGACTTATTTCCGATTATTACAGGTTTAGAAGTGCTTGAAGGCTGAACAGTGGCACTATCTGTCGCTACGAGGCATTCTTTGGGTGAATTCCCACCACACTTTACTAGAACATACCTGATCGCTTTCAGATACTTGTTTCGTCTGCATAGGTAGCGTCGGTGTTCTCTGTACCAAACTAACTGGTGGCACAACAGCTCCGAGCCTCATCTTGATTTTCAGTTCATTAGCCAAAGTCCAAAGGATCGTCGTATATCTTATCACAGCCTCGATCTTTGAGATCGGTGAGTGGCCTGTCCGAACTAGGAGCAAAACCATTATGCGTCAACCTGGTGGGGAAGAAAGATGAAAACAATCAGTAGAATGAAACCTACCAAGAATGGCTTTGTTAAGTTGCTCTGCAACAGCCTCCCGTCTCTCCATCGAGAGGTATCTCGCAAGAGGACTGCTCTCGGGGTGAGGGTATGCCAACAATGCTCCTACATTGATCAACTCCTGTTCGTATAGTTCCTTTTCAGCTGAGTTATGAATTTGTTCTAGGAGAGCGTAGAGTTTCTGCCCTTGTTGGATCATCTTGACAACGTGTGAATCATCCCTGGCTTCATTACCAACGCCAGTAGCATCATGAGGGATAAGGGGAGTACGGTCATGGTTCTTCTCAGCCTCATATGAGCCATCCCCCTCTTTATCCGCAGCTGTATCCATATGGGTATCCTCGTCGGCATCTGAATCAGTTCTCTGAGAATGCCCATAGGATGGACTCAGGTCAGTTCCAGCTTCATGAGGTGCAACTGACTCTGAAAAGTCAATTGCAGTTGTCCGCAGCAAGGGAGAAGAATACACTAAGGGCTGAGTTCTACAGAGCTCGGTGAATCCGAGGATCCGGAGGTTCAGAATCAAGTGACGTGGGTCCGTTGTTGTTGGTGTCAGATGTTTGCTCGAACTCATAGCCTCCAGTGCCGAGGGAGACGAGGAAGTAGTGTCCAGATTCGAGGGAGCAAGGACAGATGGGAAATATTCATTGAGTAAGTTGATGGCGTCATCGACTTGCCCAGAAAGTATCTTGACACGAATTCCTGTGTGTGGATTTGATATCCATGAGCTACTGTGAAGCTTGGTGATACTAAGACATTCAGTTGCGTACTGTTACGAAGCTCTGCCTCCCTCAAGGTTTCTTTGTTCAATTCCAGAATGTCTTCGTCAACCAATATGCCTCGGACTTTTGGCTGCAGGATCTCATCGCCATCGGGGTCTAAGTGTTGCACCGTACTATCTTTCGCGAGCGCAACAGCGGTACGGGTATAGCAATGGTGACAGAGATAATTCAATACCAACGAGCGCTGCAGAAGAATATTATATTATATACCATTCATCGTGTGTCATCTCGCCAAGAACCCTGAGCTCACCAGCTGGCATGGGGTTGGCTCAGGGAAGGATGCCCTGGGGAATTTGCCGTTCTTGCTGGCTGGAAGTGTGCTAGCAGTAGGACTAGATGTTGCAGAAGGTGGCATTGGGAGAGAGGTGGTGGAAAGAGACAGCACGGAGGCCGTGCACAGAATACGACCTGACTTGGTTGCACGTGAAATGACAAGTTATACATATATACACTCCCTCTATCTAGATATGTTAACTGCTTTTATTCAGTCTTCGAGATTTTCGCGGCGCCTTCGAAGGCGTCGGGGGCCATTTTCGCAAGGTCACCTAAATTAAGGTCATACTGATAAGTGTGCAGCAAGTATATAAGAACCGAACGTATCACCTTCCCATCTTTGGTTACCAACTGTAGCCCGAGTCTCTTCAGGTGTTCCTCGTAGTGATTGCTGACAAGGTGCCCGAACGCCGTCAGAACTTCAGAATCCGTGATCTTCTGCCAGTTCCTCGTCCGCAATATTTGAGCATAAGGCGCAGGGATTTTCTCTAGCTCGTCCTCATCCACATCAAGGAGATCGATCTGGTAGACTCTGCAGCCAGGACACTGCCATACGAATTGCGAGACCTCGAGTTGTGGAGGCACACGACAGTACCATGGCACCTTCTCTAACATTTTTGGATCAACAGCCTCAGATTCTGAATCCGATGTAGAAGTAGAGGGTGTTGATGCCTCGCTGAAATCGCTGTCGTACTGAAATTCAATGTCGGGGACCATGTCATCACGACTTGAAGAGGGCCGCTGATGTATCGGCTGTTTGATAGAGGGAGTAGGTGCCTGCAAACTTGGTGAAGCAACGAAGCAAGAAAGGCAGGTTTACCTTACTGTCCTCTGTAGAACATGTTCTTGTTCTAATTTTCTCCGATGTAAAGGGGTTTTGAGAGCAATTTCCAGGCGTCTCTGCCAAGATTCCCGTTTTCCACCAAATCTTGTCAGGCTACCTACAATATCTCGTTCTCTCTCATTGGTTGACGAACCAACAGCAATCCTGTACTCTTTGATAAATTCATACCACTGTCGTATATCCAGATATCGTGCATTGGGCGATCGCCGAACGGCAATTTGGTCTGCCAATATCCACTCTGAGTGTTTGGCAAATATTTTGCGGATCTCTGCTTTGTGGACAGGTCGTGAATATCGTGGCGTACTGAGCTTGAGAGCGCCGCGAGAGTTGGTTGTAATGTTAGTCATTTTCGGGTTGTATATGTACCGAATGTACTTGTCTAATGGAATAATCTGTTCGAAGTATTGCTCCACCAGCCACTCGATGTTTCTCTCGTTGATCGGAGTGTCGGAACCAAGGATGAGTTGCTGAATCAGACGTCGGATGGTGTAGCGTTCCAGAAATTCTCGGCTTAGATCGAAGGTCTTGACATCGAGGCTAGCAATGCGAAAGGAACGATTACTGAGTATAATATGCTCAGAAAAGCTGCAGTTGTACACTCATCGAGAACTGACATACTCTTTCGAAAACAATATCAGAGATTCCGGATCGTCATCCACTAAACAGTTACATTGAGCTGTGAACCCTCGAACAATATAGTGAAAATCTCACGAGTCTTATAAACCGCACTCAGTACTTTCACCAAGTTCACCCACACCGATATGGTTGAACCGCTGATTATCCCATCTCCATAGACTGCTTCTAAAGTCAGCCGACTAGCCTTTGTGGACATCGATTTTTGATCATCCCGTTTCCTCAAATCATAATTCAACCATGACCTCCCTTGTTCCGACAACCAATCCAACTTCTCTATTTCCAGTACACCTGTCACCTCTACATCATGCTGGACGGTTCTACTCGTAGGCAGAGCCTCATCGAGTAATTCAGTTTCATCGAGACTAAAATAAATCCTGAGTAAGGTAGGAAGGGTAAAAGCAATAGGGACGTTTACCCAATGTCATCTCCTGCACATCTCATCTGTACTGAAGTCAACGTTGGCCTGAAGGAACCAGATCGTGCCCAATGTGGGTTGAGTATATAGTGATCAGGATAAGGTCCAAATGGTTCCTCGAGCAGCTTCTTGAGAGATACCGTATGGGTATTCATATCAAAGTGGCAATTCAAAAGTAGCAATTCACGATTGATGGCAATTGGCGTCCGCTGTTAAATAATTGTTTATTATTATTATTAATTGGTTTTCTCTACTTGAATGGTTTACAAGAATCATTAGCGTCTCAGTTCTTCTGTTTTCGAATACGACGAGGCGATTTCGCCACGATCCCCGGCCTGAGGTTTGTATAGACAGCTCACCGTGACTTGAGACCTTGACAATGTTGACAACGTCACGTAGCACCGACATAGTAGATGGCCATTCCAATATTCTCCCTCAGAAATGTGCTCGTTATCAGTATTGGGCTCCGTGTAGCTTTGATCGTCTACAGTGAATGGCATGATGCCAGGTCACTCGTCAAATACACAGATGTTGACTATCGTGTCTTCACGGATGCCGCTCAGTTTGTCTTCCAACCGAGCCAGGATAACATGGCTCAAGGCCCATTATCGCGGTGGCTTGGCTATCCTATACCTGTAGGAGAGTGCGTATTTATTGCTTCGGTGAGACTGAGTGCTAATAATCTTTCTGGAGACAGTCCGTATACCCGACATACCTACCGCTACACACCGTTCCTCTCTCTCCTTGTAATGCCTAATATCTTCCTCCACCCGTCCTTTGGCAAATATATCTTCGCAGTATTTGACATCATAAATGGGTTACTCATCTACGATCTCCTCATTCACCACATTATCGCCGCCAGTGAGGTCGCTGGAACACTCAAGAAGAAAAATTCTCAGTCAACTTCAGCAAGTTCTTTGCAAATGAAAGCTACGCTCTATACCGCAGTACATCTTCTCAATCCAATGGTGTTCTCTATATCCACACGTGGCTCATCTGAATCCGTACTCTCACTCTTTGTCTTGTCTACTCTGCACGCTATCATGAATGAACGCTGGACTACGGCTGCTGTGTTCTTGGGATTAAGCGCTCACTGGAAAATATACCCTGTCATATATGGTGTGAGCTGTGTTTGCCTCATTGGTTCTCTCAGTCCATATGCCAAACGGAAAGGATGGAATGGCCGAATGGCTTGGGTCAAGATCCTAGTCAATCCACGTACTATCAAATTCGCGGTCGTTAGTACCCTAACGTTCGGGACCCTAGGTGCTCTTTGTTATACTGTGTACGTTCTGTCATCAAGAATCTGCTAGTCCTGTGCTGAAGGTCCTGCAAACAGCTGGGGTTATCCTTTCCTCTACGAAACATACCTTTACCACCTCCATCGACTTGACCACCGACATAATTTCTCACCTTACTTCTATCTCACGTATCTCACGTACCCATCTCTCAACTCATCTTCACCCTCTCCATCACCATCATATTTTACTCATCATCGATTGAACTTGCAAACAACTATGACCGCCATCTTCAGCTCTCCCCTGGTATCTTTCCTCCCACAATTAATTCTCTCCTTAGGCACAGGCCTCCTCTCACTCAACCATAGAAATTTTCGTGCTCACCAAGTATTGAAATCGGACGTACCATTCATATGGTTCATCCAGACATCTACCTTCGTTCTCTTCAACAAAGTCTGCACGTCTCAATACTTCTTATGGTACCTCCTCCTCCTCCCTCTTCTCCTTCCCAACCTCTACATGTCTCGTTTGAAGGTGGTGGCGTGTGTAGGTGTGTGGACAGGCGTACAGGGTTTATGGCTGAGCGAGGCATATAAACTGGAGTTTCTGGGCCAGGATGTATTTTTGGGCTTGTGGTTCCGCAGCTTGATTTATGTTATCGGGAATGCTTGGGTCTTGGTCGTTATCATGCAGTCATATAAAGCCTGATACTTCAGATCACTCTATGCCTCCCATCTTCGCTCCTGTGGACACAAATAGAATTGATACGTAGTATAACTACGATATACCACAATCAAGGGGAAAGTTCTTGTACACATTATCTGCATCAAGCAGAGACATCAACTGCAAATTGATGGTAGCACGATGAGGATAGATACTAAGCTGATAAAGAAGGTTATGGGAGCAGTATAAAGTGAGGAGAGGTATCACCAACGCATTTCTATAAGGATGGAGATTAGCAATTGAGCTCACGAGACAGTGACCAGTCACTGAGAGACCTCGCAACGTGAGTGGAGCGCCCTCTTATCATTCCGGCGTCTCCTTTATTGGTGCTCATCACCCCCTCTGTTATCTCTGCCGGAGTTGAACACAATGAAGCGGGTTGCTGACGTTTAGCCAGTACATCCCCAACCAAAAGTCCTGTTCGCTCAGACTCGGTCACGTCTTCACTAATGCCGTCCCCAATCTCTAGATTCACAGTGCTTCTGGGGTTTCGCCGTTTATGCTTGGGTTTATAGATGAATGATTGTGTAACGATTATAATATCAAAGATGAGTGTCCCACCGCTCCCCAAGAGATATCTGCACGAGAACTCGTCAATCAATAGAAGGACAGGATCAGGGAGAGAAAACATACGGTATGCTCTCCTTCAAGAAAGCACTAGACTGAGGCGATGGAAGATAAACATTTGGCGAGAAGAGAATAGATGCAACATAAAATATGTTTCCCAGGAATGCAAATACGAATAAATACATGGACAAACCCTGTACCGCAAAAACTTATCAGTTAGTGTTAGTGTTGTAATAATTCCGCGAAACGTACCTCTACGGATTTTCTAACGAACTTTGTTGAATCAGCATCATAAATGACATTATTCTGATAGTTGGTACTCACATTCTTCCAGATTTGAGGCAACCGAGATGTAAGATAAAGCGTGGCGCATAACCAAGCTGAAATGCGCCCGACAATACGCTCTAAGGAGGGCTTGGAATCATCAAGTAGGACAACGTGTTCTACGAGGGATGGCAGGTCTTGGTCTTCAGATGTCACAGGTAAACCCCAAACAGTGTCAGAGATAGTCCAAGGTTCTGTAGCAGCCATAGACGATGTAACTGCAATTGGGACAACGTGACCCTGAGTAGGACTCGGCAACGATAATACTCTCCCAATATTTGTATTAGACGAATATTGCTTATTCCCCACAAACGTACCGACCCCGAATAAGGCCCAGGTGCCCAAAAAGACCATAGTAGCGCTCTTCTTGCCGGCCCTGGAATTTCTACAATTCCGGGGTGAAGATAGAGACTCACTTGTCTGCCTTGCCTCCTCTGAACTCTGGAGAAACTCTTCCGCATTCCTTCCTAACGATCTTCCTCTCCGAACGCTATTCACACTACAGGTCGTATTCGAAGGCGCGGCTGCCGATATGCTACTGGTACTGTTTGCACGTGTCCGATTTCTGCCTATACTCCATGATACACGTTTTCTACTGATATCTTTACCACCCTCTGAATAGAAGCTGTCAATTAAGGTGATTGGATGGTCGTCCTCAGAGTCACCCAGGACATGATCTTGACCTAAGGGGATGTGTGACGTGAGGCTGCGCGGGCCACCGAATCGTAGGAGAGGGTCAGAGTTGTGTCTAGCAGCGCGAGGTGCAAAACCTTGATATTTGGCTGCGATATCAGAAGCAACTGCCGAGAGGGTGCGATATTGAGATCTACTTCTGTCGGCAGAGAGTCTACGGGCAGTGGAGATGGATGAGGCGGCTCGTTGAGAATGGAAAGTCGTGGAGGAGAGCGAGGATGGAGGATTGAAAAAGTTCTGATAGTAAATATATTGTGAGAGAAGAACAAGGTCTATGGAACAAAAATAGGTTGCGAGGTATCTCTGTGGGGTTTATGATCAGATTTGGAAACGACGCGGGGTTTTACGGGGGGGGCGCACTTGAAATGGGAGCTGACTGGTGAGGATGCAACCGATGAGATTGGAAAAATCGCCTAGACAATAGGTAAGGCGAGATATGGATATGTAGCAAGGTGGACGAAAGGCGCACCGAGAAACCAGTTGGCGAGAAAGGGCAAGGCGAGGCCTTCACAGGACTGTCTGCGGAAGTTCTCGAATACTTGACTAGGGGTCCTGTCAGTGGATCACACGAGTAGATTAGAAGACACTGACGGAAATTGAGCACCAAGCCAGCAGGCAATGGAGGTGTAGCCGAAAAGATTACTGAAGAGGGCAGAACCAGACATGAAGGTGGAAGGAGGCAGACAACGGGCGCCTAACAGAAATATTCATTTCGGGATCTAATGACCTTACTCTGCTCAAGTGCCCCGTCTCGGAGCGTCTTCTGCTGCGGCCTGGCCAGCAAGCTGATTTTCGCTTCCCTTGAGGACCCGGCTACGGAATATAATATCACTAACACGCGGTTGAAGGTTGTTCAGTCGTTATCTTCTAGATGAAGCGTTCAGGCTCCAGGATAGTGTCTACCATTGTTTCTGTCTTCCAAGACGCTTGTCGCTGCAGACACCTATGTAGTACTCCCGCTAGTCTAGCTATTTCAGTCGTAATTCAGCCACCTGCCTTGTCTATACCTCATGGTGCCCCCAGTCATCAGCGGACAGGGAAGTACAGAGACATCACGTGGCTTTAATAAATCCAACCCCTGAAACTCACTTTATCGACCCGAGGAAATGTCAAAACCACAGGGCAAGAAACGTTCACTAGCAACGACTGATTCTTCCTCACGCGACTCTGTTCCCCACAAGACACCTTCAATACCCACCCACGCTGCAAAGAAAACTCGATTTACTGACCCAGACGAAGATCCAGCTAATTTTGCCGAACAGGTCGATGAAGCACTTGAAGGTCCCACACGAAAACGCGCCGTTAAAACAGAAGGTTATGACTCCGATTCGAGTGATGACAGTGAAGGGCTTGTTCATTCTCGCCGAAAAGGTGACGATGAAAAAGGAGATGACTTGGGTGGAGAAGATGATGATATGTTTGCTGCTGCTGAGAAAGCTATCCCCTCCGCTACTGGCGGGGCTGATCTGGACAGTGATATTAAAAAGAAGAGGGCAGAAAGATACATGCGTTTAGGTGACATCGAAGGTCAAGAGTTCGGTGGTAAGGCCTCCGACAGCGAGGATTCCGACTCCGAGCAAAGCGAACCTGAGCCAGAAGACGAGGACGATGCTGAACGCCGTAAAAGGGCTGGTATGGGGTACGAAATGTCGTCTTTCAATATGCGTGAAGAAATGGAAGAAGGCAAGTTCACAGCAGATGGCATGTACGTCCGTACATTCGATCCTCATGGCCAGCACGACCGTTGGATGGACGGTCTTTCCGAACAAGAGATCAAATTAGCCAGGAAGCGAAAGAAACACCAGGAGAAGATTCAGAAACACAGACAAGAGGAAGAGGAACGGGAGTTTAGAGAGAGTGGTGGGAAGGAAGCTCTGAAGAAGCAGCTGCTTCTGCATCTTAAGAAAGGCGAGACTGTGTTGGAAGCACTGCAGCGACTAGGTGTGCAGGCGAAAAAGAGACAAAGTCAAGGTAAAAAGTATGTTCTCTCCATGTTTTTCAATTTTGCGAGTGCAAACTCCTTATTATCTCCAGAAATTCGAAACAGGACACCTCTCACACAGCATCAATAATCGAATCACGACCAACTGATATCGAACACATAACCCACCTCGCATCCAACTTGATGAGTCTCGGTGACACAGACATCTATTCCACGACATTCGAAGAACTCGTTCGCGACATTCGCCGCTCTGGTCTCGTTGACCAAAACTGGGAGCCCCCCTCTGCCGACGTCAAATTTGAGTATAAATGGGATATACCAGGATCAGATGATTCCCAAATGTTTGGTCCTTTCTCAGAAGAGGAGATGCAGTTGTGGTTCAAGGCATCATATTTTGGACCTAGTGGTGAAAAAGTCAAAATTCGACTTGTAGGTGGGGAGTGGGTTGGGTGGGACGACGTTTTTGGATAAATGTATGGCTGTGTCAGTTTACTCTCTCGACGGTTGTTCGGATGTATTATAAGCATTGGGTATCTATACAATGTACTTCTATGGTACTGTTTCCCGAAAAACCTGTGAGGACGAAAAAATATAAGGCTAATCTAATGGCTGATGTATTGGAACACATATGACACCTCAGGCAGACCTACTTCGGCACGTAGCAAATCATCATGATTGTTCTTCAACTCTTCATTCGTGAAATGATTCCAACTGCCATGACAACTCGCTGAGTTCCACACGGAGGGAAAAATAAACAAAAACCTACGTGCTGGCATCACCATAAAGCAATGTAGGAGACTTGATCACCTGTCTGCCATCCTTGCACCTTTTGCACTTGAAGGTTTCATGAGTGTCACATAGTGTATTCTCGTTAAACGTGAAAAGCTGCCGAAGAGCATCCAACGAGAAGTGGCGCTCTGCATCTTCTTTTTCATCGACCACAGCCGACGAGAGTGCTTGCTTGTTAGCTTGACGCTGGAAAATTTTCTCTTCTATAGTACCCGTAGAAATAAATCGATATACAAAACCTCAAGAAATTTCAGGATCAGGGCCCAGCTAGACGTTTATCTACTCACACTCTTTCTTTTGGCCGTCACGCCATACACGAGCGAGAGCCTGTTGATCGGCAGCAGGATTCCAGTCTACAGTGATCAGCTGTACTACATATATGTTACGAGCTGTGCGAGCATACCGGGATCAAACAGAATCAACCTGTTTGCACCAATGAGATTGATACCACATCCACCAGCTTTACTGCTTAGTAAGAAGACAAACTCCTTGCCATGAGGATCATTGAACTGATCGACAAGCTTCTGTCGTTTCGGGATCGACATAGTCCCATCAAGGCGGAAGTACCCATATCTAGGTCGACATTAAAAATGAGACTCATTGAGAGATACAGATGCCTCACTTCTTGTTTCGACATAACCCCTCAAACAAGTCGAGGGTCTGAGTATAATTACTAATTAATACGATCTTGTCATTAGTAGTCTGTCGCATCAGGTGCAAGAACCTAGAAACACCAGGACATTATCATCTCTGTGTCACTCAAATGGAATATCACTGACCTCTCTAGGACAACAAACTTGCCGCCCCACTCGCTCCTAATCACGGGATTTCTCCCATTCCCTCTGCCACCGCCTTTAGCAACCGCATAATCTGGGGGTAAGAGTTTCTCCGAGCCTTTCAAATCCTCCGCAAGGTTTAGTAAGTCGGGGTGATTACATAGTTTCTTCAGAATATTGATGGCCTTGAGGGGTTGAGAGTCCACTCCACGTAGTAAGGCCTTGATTTCAGGAGAGGTGATAAATAAACGGTATAATGATAGCTGGAAATCTGAGAGGTGACAGAAAACTACATGCTCGTATTTGACGGGCACTTGAAAAAGAGAGGGATTAGGATTTATGTTGTGGAGAAGACTTCGATGCATACAGTATTTTGATAGCAAATCATTGGTTCTTCGAATAATAAATTTCATGACGAGCGAGCCCAGTTCTTTCAGTTTCTTCTCACTCTCAGCTTTGATGGCGTCACTAGCTAGGGAATCCCGACCACGAATGATGGCATTCTCAAAATTCTTCCGAAAATCATTCTTTGATCCCAAGTAGTTGGGATTGGCAAAGCTGAGGAGGGCGAAGTACTCGGAGAGATCATTCTGGTACATATCAGCATTTCGTGCTCATTTAGCATGGATCTCATACCTGGATTGGTGTACCGGTCAAAATGACACGACGCTTGACGTCCAGGCCATTTAGGGCTTGGAAAGTTTGAGATTCTGGGTGAATTTATCGTCAGTACATAGTGGGAGCTCATTTGACTGTCTTGAAATTACCCGAGTTCTTGAGTCTATGTCCCTCATCACATAGAAGGAGCCCGACAGTACAGTTCGCGAGATAAGCAGTAAGTGTGCGTAGTGTTTCATACGATACAATCATCACTTCCAGTTTGGTCAGTTAGCAAACAACGCTGCTAGGTGTCCACATGCACCTGGTTGAGTAACATTCCTTCCCCGAGCCGAAACCCATCGCTGTACTTTAGGTATCAACTCGGATTTTCCACCTTTTCCATCAACTGCCAGAGATGTTACAGTATTTTCACCGAGCCATTTGACTTGTCTAAGGTATCAGCTGATGCGTAAGTAAGAGAAGGGAGAGTACAGACCTAATTCGTTCGCCCAATTCTTGACCAGGCTAGAGGGGCACGCGATAATACATTTCTCAATGGTAGGCTTCCCAGGATGCGGCGATTGTTTAAGTAGTGTCCACATGAGCGCAATGCACTGCAATGTTTTCCCGAGACCCATCTCATCTGCCATAATGCAACCATACTGGTTTTCAACAACCATGCCTGTTGTACATTTGTAAAGAAACTAGATCACAGTCATTTAGGACATTCTCAATACCGAGGAGAACATACCTTGACTCCTTCAACCTGATGAGGCCGCAAAATCTTCGAAAGTCGCGGATCGATGACAACAGGCACTTTCGGCACTTTTTCCTTCTTCTCGTCCCCCTCCCCAAGCAACTTTCGGAGACTCTTGTGAGGATTATACATTCCCGCGGTTTTCACCTTGATCTCTTCTTCTGCTTTAGCCTTAGCCTCCTGTACCTCACGCTCCTTCCTTTCCTCATCTGTCTCCTTGATATCTATTGTCGGGTCGAAGAGGACGATAGCATGATCCTCCATCGGATCATGCAAGGGTCTTGGGAGTACTTTCGTTTGAGGTCTGATGCCGAGCGATACATTTGATAGCACCTGTATGACAACAGTGCCATCCTTACTCTTCATGGAAGGGAGGGAAAATCGACGATTAACAACTTGGTTAAATGGGGTGGGCCTAAACACAGGGTATTGCTTGTGCATAGCAAGGAGTTCGTCCTCATTGAGATAGCTACTATCACCCTTCTTCTTCTTTTTCGAATTACTGTCGTCGTCTGAACCATCATCTTCTTGCTGTCCAACGTAGGAAACACGTTTCCGTTTCCGCTGTGGCTGAATACGTTCCAAGGACTTTGTGGGTGCTGGGGCTTTGAAAGGAAGATTTACGCGAGAGCTTTCCTTAAGTCTATCTACAAGCTTGCCATCAGTCGTCGTCGGCACTCGTTTGAGCATAGATTCGAGCACAATGAAGTTCAATGAGGTTCGCGTTCATAGTCCATCAGCTGTGTCACGTGTGGAAACATCTAATAGGATTGCAATCCTATAGACCAGTGCTGTATCTCCAGTCGCCTCCTACTACGTGAGCATACAATTTCATAGTGATATTGTTAGAAGTGATCTTCACAGTCTCATAATAGTGAGTGTGGACTTAGTTTTAGGATTGTGTTTCACTTAGTTAGCACATCACATGGTCGCATGTACTACTCCTTGTGGACATGTTTTTGACTCTTAGTCATTTACAGTTGTCCACAGTTCACTGGGTAACCCCTGAGTTATCTGATTAATTCTTAAGGCTACTAAGACCCCTTATTCATCTCCTGCACTCAATTCTAACAGATATATGTAGATATGATAATGGCTTGAAGCCTGCAAAGTTGTGTGTTGAATGAACAACTATCTGGCCATGGGTAGATGTAAAAGTTGTTGGCAAACATATGGTTATGGTGTTTAAGACATAATGAGACCAGATGGTGTCATTGGCACTCATAACAATGTCCACAAT
>Ga0157357_1000078_pt1 | contig 35506 bp, 30 predicted proteins | sample AttcapACBM1_FD_111485 | JGI IMG/M metagenome (GOLD analysis project Ga0157357, IMG submission 111485) | Fungus gardens microbial communities from leaf cutter ant in Botucatu, State of Sao Paulo, Brazil - Atta capiguara ACBM1 | ecosystem: Host-associated > Fungi > Mycelium > Unclassified ... | reverse complement strand
TGGTGTACACATGGTGATGGAGATTAAAGAGTATAACATCAGGGCATATGGATATAGCATGGTGGCCTTGAGGTAGAAGCATGGTGGATGAGTAATAGGACATGAGGTAGACATATTGTTATAACACGGACCACCTTGTATTTATATAAATAGAGGAGCAATGTAGCGAGGGCTCCTTGTTGAGTTCTCTTGTAATCTCCACTACTAGATAGCCAGTTAAGAGCTTTGCTGAAGTCAGCATATCACAAGTGCCATTCTGGTGAGTGGTTGCTACAACATTTAGTAATGTTGACAATCTTTGAGTTCTTGGCCCATATTCTTTCCATAATATAAATGAGAGATTGAACAACATTTTCAAGGGAATTTACATACAAGATATCATTAGTGTCAATACCTCTGATAGCCTTGATTAATTCAGTGACAAATTTTTCTCTTCCTTACTATCTTTGATAATCTTATGCTTTTTGGTTTGAATATATTCTTTAAAGATTGGAATGGTAACTGTTAGTGGAGTGTGATCTAAAATGAGGTGCCACTTGGGATGGATAGAATGACTGTTAAGTTCTTCTGACCCTAATCTAAGGAATATTAGGTCAAGGACTGAATTCAAGTCTTGATTGTTGTTGGAGTATCTAGTAGAAATGCAGTTAGTGGGTTTAGAAAGACCTAAATACAACAAATCTGCAATGTCAAAAAGTAAATTCCTATGAATGGAATGATGTGGATAATTAGAATCTCACAAATTGTCCCTAATGTTGAAGTCACCAGTCATAATTAGAACATTATTGATATTAGTTTCAGTATCCTTGAGATATTTTAAAGCCAATTGGGACAAGTCAGAATAAACATTTAATAGGAAGAAAATTAAATTATTGTTGGAAAAAGAGATAAGAGAAACATCTCTATGGTTATAAATGTCTTTGTGTAAAGAAAAACAAAAAGATGAAAGTCCTATGTTGATATATGTAATGACTTTAGGAGAGTCATTTGCTTTAGAGGGATTTCTAGAAATGATTATCCAATTAGAGTAATTCAGGACTCCTACCAATTCTTCTCCATCTTTACTTCTTGAACTTGGTATCAATCAAATTGTTGTCTATGATGGTTCTTATATAAAAATAACATTAAAAGAAAACTGAGTTTCTAAGATTGTGTTGACAATTGAATTGTTTTTTCACATGTTCTGTGAAAAAATCTTAATCTCTTTGATAATCATGAAAGGTTACTGTTCACAACTGAATAAATCAATTGTCTTTTACTCTCATAAAGCTTTTGATATTCTTTAGAATGTCATTCTCTATTGAAGCAATACCTCCAGAATGGACATAAGTTCAAATCAACCTGATAATCTCCTTTGCAATTCAAACACTTGAATGAGTGAGGGCATGGTTTGCTCTGCTTGATTTCTAACCTTGGAGGATTAGTTTTAGGATTAGCCTTACAATACTATACAAATTCATGGTGATGTTTAGATATGTGAGAACCATTACACTTAACACACTTGAATCCTTGGATTCTGCATGTAAATGTAGTATGCCCCCATTTCTAACAATTCTTGGATTACAGAACACCTAGATTCATATTTGCCCCCCAAACTATGGCAATAAAGTTTCTAACATTGAAGTACCTGTTAATTAGTCTCTTTACTTTACTTCCACTTTGTGTATCCCAAATATCCAGCCATATAATGGCCATGTCCAACTTTGGCAATATCTTGATTATTCTTGGTCTAGAGACAATTGATATGTTGTTGAAAATATGATTGTTTTGCAAGATTTTCCCAACTACATCCAATATTAAAGAAGTATTTGTATTTTCAATAAGGTAAGGTAAGCCAATAATCTTGAGATATGACTTTGACTGAGGTAATTGGGAGGTTTCAACATTCTCCAAATCAATTTGGTTCAAATTCTTAATATATTTTTCTATGGTTTTAAAATCCAAAGGAGAAGCTACTTTGTCAGTTACAATGATAATACCAGATGTTTCTGAATGAATATAATCTGCCTTGATTTCCAACTTAATATTCTTAAGCACCCTATTAATGTTAGTAATATAGTCACTTGAGTTCAATATAAATTTGACTATATTGTCATTGTTCATTGTTCCAATGACCTGCTTTCTCAACAGTCCTTCAATAGTTATGTTAAGTCTTGGTTTTGGTTTACTATCTCTATTGATAATTTTCTATATATTTTCAATTTTTTTAGCTTGTAGATTAGGGAACATCTTCTTGATCTTTAAGACTCCCCTAGTATTATTACCTAATGATGATGCTTGAACATAAGATTTCTTTTAGGTTTCTTTTTCTTTTGTTTTTTCATTTTTCTTGAAAAATTTTACCATGTCCTTAACCTCCTTAGGCAATTTTGCTGGGATAGGAGGAGGCAATCTGTTGATAGTAGCTAGTTTGTCATTACTCTTGCTACCACTGTTTTTGGGCATATTGTTGTTATAGATTTTTAGAGTAAACTTGACTACAACTTTGTTCTTGAAAGAAATGTTGTTGTTATCAGCACTAAGTATATTCCAACCTGATTTGTAAATGGCTGAGATAAAGTTCCAAGCCATATTGTCAATATCTTTGAGATCATTAAAATCATTAACTTTACCTCTCTTAATAGATTTATTGAGAATATATTTTGTCAATCAGTAAAGAGACATCTGTTATGGAATACTTGAACACTAACAATTTTTATTCTCTTTTCTTTTATTTTTCTGATTTTATATTTATTTTATTTTATTTTTCTTTGGACAATGAAGAGACATGTGACACCGAAGTCACATGACAGGTCACATGTATACAACATGGTGGCCTTAAGGCAGACATGAGTTTGTAGCATGGACAATAGGACAGGCTTAATCATTGGTAGCATGGACAATAGGACAGGCTTAATCATTGGTAGCATGGACCAGGCATGTTTTGTATATATAGGACTCTAATTTAGCAGAAACTCCTTGTCAAGTTCTCTTGTGAACTTCCCACTTGATATCCAATTTAAGAGATTTACCACTTGTGTAATCATTTGTCTTTGTGATAAGTGGTTGCCACAACAACGTCTTGATGTTCTTGATATCTGACAGTAAGTATTCCATTAATCCATAAAGTGAAATAGGACATAAATTGCCATCCCAAGAATCTTGATTTATAATTTGATTTACATTATACAGTAATTGAATGTTAAGAGTCAACTGCTGACTACTGTTTGAACTATTCTTAGAAATATCTCTATCTCCTATCTAAGGTGCTGTCTTTAGGGCCAGAGCTATATTTAATACATATTGTTTCCTATTTGTAGGGAAAGTGTTAGCTATCCTACTGACAAACTCACCTTTATCCATATTATCCTTGTAGGATAGTTGAGAGCTATCAATGGGCTCTCTAATGTTGTCTTCTGGTTTATCATTTTCTAATTCCATGTATTCATAGTAAGAAATAGAAGAAGTGCTTGAAGAAATCAAAGAACTTCTTAACTTTGCTTTACTGGAGAGGTTAGATCTCTCCCTTAAGATAGTGTTGCTATTGATGTCTATATCCATGATGGAAGAGAATTAAGCCATTGTAGAATGAAAAGTATTTGCTAAGAAATGAGAAAATTGTTTATTTGCTAATTCTCTTATAGGCGCTACCATACAAGATAGAGGTAAGAGAGAAAGAAGCAATATATAATAGCTAGCCTGATAATCAACTAAAGTTGATGCTAAATTCCCAGTGTCAATAGCAATATATTTTACTCCTCTTCTTATAACTCCTTACAAGACTATTTTCTGAAATTGCAACCATACAGCTTATAAAAGGCACAACATATAAGTTGAGGCCAAGGTTGTTTTGACAAGTCCACATTACCAAGCTCATCACATGAAATTTCCACACTCTACACTTCTCTGAGCTAACTCTATGGACTTTTGCCTTCAAGGGTGAACTGTATCTAATATCTACTCCCTATTGATTCTCAGATGTCAAGGAAAGAGTGTTTATGGAGTTGTTTTGTATCAGCAAGGATATCTAAGGTGACATAGCTAGTTTTGATTCACATTGGAAAAGAGTCTGAAGGTATGGATGAGGACTGGTAGTTATCTATGAATAGAAACAGATAAGGTTGGAACATGAGATGTAATACTTGTTTAAACTCCTCCACTAATAAACTCCTCTCATAACTACTTTCTCTAGCTGCTCTCCTGAATTCTTGAACAAATTCTTCTATTGTTTTATTTTCTTGCTCTATTTTCTTCAATTCCAACACTTTCAATGTCTTATCATCTTTTCTACTGAATTCTTCCTTTAAATCTGATAAAAACTCTCTTACTATTATATAACTCAAAATTTCACTCTCCAAATCCTCCATAATGTTTTTCTTCCAGATATCTGCTGATCTTCCTTGCACATAAGACAAAACTCACTCTATCAATTCTTCTATCACTGTATTCCTCATCCTCATCCTAATATAAATTTTACATATTGTTAAGATGCCCAAGACCTTTCTTGTCTCCCTATTAAATGTTTGTAGCTTAGCTACTTCTATATTAGATCCAGTATTAGGTTAGGAAATTGCTACCATTCTATCTCCTCCTAGTTCCACTTGAGTTATCTGCTTCTGTTGTTATCAGACTATCTGCTCCAGACTGGTTGAGCTATAATAACTTATGTTGTAATAGTAAGGTGGTGAGTTGATTGGTATAGGTGATGATGATTATGGTGGTAGAGTGGGAGGTGATAATATATAAAAAGATAAGATAGAGCTAGTACTGGTTTCCCCCTCTGAATCATACTCTGAGCTAGACTTAATCTCAGTAGGTATTAGTAGGCCCTCTTCTTGTCTCACCTTACACCATCTACTAAATACTTACACTGCTAACTACTGCTCTAAAGAATTTGTAAATAATTTTGTCTTAAGAAAGATGTTTTATTCTAAACAGAATCTTAGGAACATCTACTGTTCTTTTACATGTACAAGTCACAAGTGGACACTGCAGTACAGAGCTCCTATATAAAAAAATACAAGTATGCTACTAGACATCACACAATTTAACAATGAGTATGTATAGGAAGGAGCCTGTGCTTAGTCCCAACTATCTATAGCAATCTTCTGATAGCTGCTACCAACATCTTAGACCTAGGGTCTAGTCTTGTCTTCTTGACTTTGAATAGTGTTGCCCTTGGTCAAGAATGAATAGAGAGTAGGTAAGAAAAGACTTGGTATTAGGTAGTTTCAGAAAAAGAAATTGAGTTCTAATGTTATAATTCAAGACTCAAAGTGTTAAGTCAAGAAAGGAACCTTGTATTAAGTTTAACAAGAACTTGATGGAGTTCCAGTTACAAAGTGTCTACCTTGTATATACTAGGCTAATGGTCTATGCTATACTAATCTAGCTTACCCTAAAGAAATATATAAGATAATACTATTGTTCAAGAATCTTCTATGATATTCTATGTAACACATGATCATGTGACTGTGATTTGTGACTGATTTGTGACACTGTCACATTACATGATAGATTATGATATCACATTAAACCTTAATTCTAAGTCTAAAATGAAAATGAAAAAAAAAATAGAAAAAGTTAAGTCTACTACCTTCAACTCTAACACAATCAGTAGTATGACTAATACAATAATTAATAGAAAATTTTACAACAAGTTGAATATACTATCACTACTTGTTTTATATTGCTTATACTACCAAGCTCTCTACTACAAAACTTACTATTAGTAAGTAGTTATTAGTTGTCCACACTGCACTATCCTACTGTGCATTCTGTTCTTCTAACAATAAATACTCTATCTAAAATAGTATCTAGGAAAATAGAAACTGTAAGCAATTGCTCTGGATCTAGATAGTCTTCAGATATAAAGATAGAGATATATAGAGTTACTAGAAAGTTCAACAAGGATATCTAAAAGTTATTTGTAAGTTGGAATAGATATGACTAGATCAAAATGTGACAACAGCTTATTATAAATAGGATAGCAATACATTAGAAACTTCTTGTTGAGTTCTTTTGTGATCCCTATGAGATTCTCATCTTATTCACAGACTGATAGTCAGATAAAGAGAATGAATTAAGAGCTGAAGCAATATCTGAGAATGTTTATTGATTATAAACAAAAGATCTGGCCTAACTTATTAACTATGGCAAAGTTCACTTATAATAATATGATAACAATGATGACATCTTTTAAGATGAATTATAAACAAGATCCAAAAATGGGCTTTAAACTGAGAAAGAAAGAAAGGAGTGTAAGAACAGAGAAATTTGTTAAGTGATGAAAGAAACTTAAGAGGAGGCCAAAACTGTACTAAGAAAGACACAGGAAGAGATAAAGTAGTATATGAACAGGAAAAGAACAGAACCAATAGAGTATAAAGTAGAAGATAGGGCATTGTTAAGTATGAAAAACTTGAGGTTCCAGGTGGAATGATGGAGGATAGAAAAGTTAATGGAACAGTTTATAAGATTAAGACAATAGTATTAACAAATACAGTAGAATTGGATTTATTTGCTATTGTGAGAATGGATCCAGTCATTAATATAAGCAGGATGGTGCTATATAAGAAGTAGGTGGAAGGGTAAAAGCTGAAGCTGCTACTTCTAATGGAAATTAAAGGTGAACAAAAGTGTAAAGTGGGAAAATATTAGATAAAAAATATGTGAGGGAAAGACTGAGGTACTTAGTATAATGGAAGGAATATATATCAGAAGCAGATACTTGGAAAGAGATAGAAAACCTAAAAATATGAAAAATTTGGTAGAAAAATTTGAAGAATAGTATAGAAAAGTAGGGAGATTACAAAGATTCAAGCCTAAGGGCATTGAATAAGAGGAGTCCAAAGACTTCTACAGAAAGGAGTTGTTAGGAAAATATACCACAGAATTGCTGTATAGCTGGGATGATAGAAAATTTGAAAATGAATATCTTAAGAAATGTTAGATATGGTTCACACCTCATTATCTAAGATTTGGAAGGGCATCTTGGAAGTTCAAAACCAGTAAGCTATGCATTATCTGAGAATACAGAAGGCAGATCAGAATGATCTTTTGCTTCAGCTTATGTGCTACACCTCTACAAGTTGTACAGATCACATATTTTGGATCAGGGCTTGGAGACTTAGCAGGTGGAAAATCACTGGAAGATGGCAAGGTGTGTCATTGCTAACACTAAAAAAGGTATGTTAGTTTTAGTTGATTTTCAGGATGACTACTACAGTGTAGACTACTGGATTATATACTAGTTAGTATACCTAGGATAGCTATCTGGAATGTAACTGCTAAGCAAGTTACCCTGATTTCTAGTAATTCTTAGATGTCAGTAGATGGAGATCCATGGAGTTAACTTAGACTAGCAACAACATCCAAGATGGAATGGAGGTGTTTGATCTACACCAGAAGAGGTTGGGAAGTACAGATGAGGGAGCATAAGTTATCCATGAGTTGAGACAGATGTAATCAGAATACAGGATGTGATAAGAAACTTGAAAGAAATTGGAGGCAATAGATAGGATAGTTTATTTCTTTAGTTATGGCCTCATAACAATGATCCTGGATTTAGCTTATGTATTGTACCAACTATGTGTCACATAGTCATAATTTCAAGAGAGAAAAAGAGAAATAGCAATAGTAGATGAAAGAAGTAGATTGCTTGAGTTTGATTATCAGAATGAGGGAAATATAGAGTATTTACTGGTCTTCAATACTAATACTGTATCTAGGATAATGTAGGGAATGACTGGGAAAATACTATAGAGATGAGCTTCAAGCAATATGACAATGGAGAGTTCAGGTAACAAATCACTAGGTAATGAATACAGATATATGATCCATGGTGAAAGAGCTTGCAGAAGCAGAAAAGTATCCAGGACTAATGTAAGGCTCATTCATCACAGAAGACAGATGGCTTCAGAATGGTATATGACATTCAGGGCCCATTCTAATCATAAAAAGATCTTCTTTATAATAATGATTTCTAATAGCAAGCCACTAGGGTTTGACTGACTATTATCATAAGGAGCTCTCTCAACAGACTTCTATAAGAAGTTTGGCTGAGCTGAAATCACATTTTACTCATATGGTGAGCCTTACCAGATATGCATCCACATTCTAGTGGAGGTCTCATCATCTCCCACAAAAGCCCTCTCCAAATTCATGGCTAAATCAGGTGCATACAGGTCTTTTCGACAAATAAAATAATCTATGGAAGTGTAGAGGCAACTACAGATCAAATAGCAGTGCAGTGCATTTCATTTCAGCCCAAAATAAGTGAGATATATATAGCTAGCTGTGAGGAGTGCCTGGTGACTATATTCATATCATTTCCTACTTGGTTCACCAAAACAGAAGTCCATGAAACTGATGCCATAGTACCAGTACACCACCGCTGGTACATCAAAGTTGGTACGTTTCAAGTCATTACTGCATGACCATTCCTATGTCATGATGACTACGCCACTGGCTTGGTAGAAAGGTTTTTATGCGGTAATGACGACTCGTTACACACAAAGTATCGTGAAAGGTGAAATCTAGGTAATACTGAGTGACTAAATACAGCTTACGCATCGCCGAAAGATTAATCTGTTTAACGTAAAAGGAGGACAAGAGATTCTGGAAACAGCCTTAGTCTATTCAATGCGCTGCGACTTCTCCGCGATCCGTTTTAAATTTGCATCCAAAGCCACTTACGGGTTATAAGTGGCTGCGATGTCAGTCAGAACTGCGCCCGGTTCATTCCTACATTACTAGCAGACGAGGGTAATTTTATATTTAGCGACGGTAATCCTAATGGTGCGACGAGCTGTAGATTTGCCAAAGGTTAAATGATCGCTCCCAATTCTGGTATGTGCAGCGCGAACCTTCTTTCTAGAGGCCTGACCGAAGCAGGGGAAAACAACCAAATGTTGTTTAACAGTGGACAATGTAAGCTCAACATTTTATCTTTTTTGGGGTCATTCCGATATAAAGTGTGTGTTGCTGGTGTTGGTTGAGTGCGATCATACCATGTAACAAGCTGGTCTCGAGGTGCAATTTGTTTGCAATTTGTTTTGCCTCTAGAATAGTACCCGAAATAGACAACACATTATGTAAGACCTTCATCCCATTTAGGGGCTATGGTAGCGGGCCTGCAGATTGTATGATGACACTTGCATCAAGGCATTTAGGAATATCAAGCCACGAGGAACGGGAAATAATATGAAAAGCAGCTCCTGGATTGAAGAACATTTTATTCTGAGCCTAGGACATTGATATCTTGCTACATCAATGTGCAAGGGAGTCACACCCTTGGGAAATTCCATGCATGAGCTCGTTTTCAAAAAAAAATTCGAGAAAAGTAAGAAGATTGAAAGGCAAAATTAATGAGGACGGAACGTAAGTCCAAAAGCTGAACGTCAAGCGTAATAGGAGCTCATCGAGTTTCTCCGAACAGAGTTAGTTAATTTAGACTAAACGGACCATACCGGTCCGTAACACACACGCCCGCCGCGGTTGTAGGCATTGCTTATGGCTGGGATCGTTCGTCGTCTTCCGTTGTAAGGTGAAGTCTATGTTGACTCTGAATCGGACTCACCAGTAGAAATCGAAGTCCAATCGTCCGCAATTGAATCGATCCAATTGGTTTGTTGCTCGAAAGCGAATTGCTCGGGTGACTTGACAGGACCCAGCGCTTCGACTAGATACATCTTCCACGCAGCCTTGAACATCTGCTGAGGCTGTTCAACCAATGGCTTCCACCGCGGCAATCAAATGCTCGCCGAGAGCATCAAGAAAAACGGATTATACGGTATCCGATTTGGGCAAAAAGCAGATGTCCCTCTTGATCTGAAGAGCCTCGAGGCCGCAGTCCGAGGGGCGAGAAACAGTATGTACCACGAGTGAAAGTATTTAGCTCAGTACGACCCCGCCAGAATCATAGCCTACATCTTCACCAGTCTAGTAGTTGCGATCCAATCTGATGCCGAACGTTTTCAATTACGACTTAAGACCGAAACGATGAACCCGAGTTCATCGCACAGGACAGTGGACAATCTCTCTTGCTGGTTTATTATTGTTCCCACTGCCTCTTTCAAGGTCATGGTTATCGAGAACTTGATAGCTAGAGTCATGAAGAAGCGGAAAATCAGGCCTTGATCGGGAAGTAACCTCCTGGACTCTCGTCATCGGTGTTTAAATCCCCGTCGGGAGAACCCCGAAAAGTAAATGAATACTGAATAAGTACAACAAGCATTTAAGATACCGAGATTACCGTTACTCTGCAATCCGCCGACAGCGCCTGGCAACTCATCCTCGTTCAGAGTTCTTCGTACTCTAGCAAGCAGATACTTGGGCCTATAGACTATGTCTTGTGAATGTTCTTTGACTCATTAACTGTGGTCCTGTGAGCTTATACCGATAATCCACATCAAAAGGGTCGATGTCCTGAAGGATTTTGCAACAGTCATTCGAAGCCTCAAATCTGGGTAAGAGGGCTCTGTCTTTGTCTGGGGTTACATGAAGTATACTGATTGGTATATGGATGTTCGGGAACAATTAATTGGAAGATTTGCGTCATAGCCGTCTGAAGGACCAATTTGTCGATAGCAATCCTAGTATGAGAACTTCTAAAGAGGTGGTATGATAACAAGTGAGTCCAGTCTTAGAGCTAAGTAAAGTAAGATCTAGAGGAAACGAAAAGACAATCAAGATGAGATGTCCGCCTCAAGCATCAGTTAAGACGGAAATGAAAGATGATATTCTAGTCGTCTCAGTGCTCTATCCATGCGTTTAATGATCGGAGTCCACACGGGGCGTCCGTCTGCACTGAGATGGACAGAAGAGAAAAAGTATAGCAATATCGTAATCCATACCAGGACGGAAAGGGCCGCCCACTCAGAAAGATAAATAAAGTATAAAAGAGTGTCGACGAAAATATAGAGTGAAAAGGAATCATAGCTGTAAAGTGAACTAACTCATGAGTCTGAATCAATGAAATGTCTAGAAAGCCACTCACACGAGGAGTGCATGACCGCTCACATCCGGGAATAGGTGCTTCTGTCCTTTTTCTCTGGAGCTGGAGCAACCTGCGCATTATAGCCGGGTTTCACGCTCCCGTTCAGCAAGACTGGGCAGTCATCCCGCAAATTGAAACACCACTTCTCGCACTCGATACACCAGACACGGTGTAGAGCATCGTCAGCAGAATGCAGTGGATGACCCAACGGACGGTCATTAGGATGTCCGCAGCGCACAAGGGCATGGTCAGCAGACGTATGCAGGCAATAGCAGCTGAAGGGTTCGTAGGAACACATTGTCGTGTTTGAAGAATTCATCGCAATTTCCAAGGTTAAAGTAAAAGAACGACGAAGAGTTTGATAATTGTCGTGGAGGGACGAGAGATTGTGAGGATAACAGTCCTGTCCACCACTGCACCTTATATAGGTCTTTTACCATAAATTCAATACATTTTTCCTGCCTTTCCCTTGGCTATCGCAGAAGTCAATCGGGACACGGCCTGAGCTTCCGTTCACGAGCTCCTGACGTAGACACTTCGTTGTGGGTAGCTGCTCATTTCCCCATTGAACAAACTAGCTATAGCCCACGCCAGCGCGGACATTAAAACTTGATATCCCCTCTAAGGTTGTGTCCATACGTTTGTATGTGCGCAGATGTATCACAGAATCCAGAATTCAGGAGAGGAAGAAGGATGACGATGAACGCCGTCATGCCATATTGGCGTTTGCCACGGGGCATGTTTGGAGATCACGACAGCTCAGAGTTCGTTGTTGCCTCTTGCCAGGTCAGCAGATAGTGATCAAAGGTACTGTTACCTGTTCGGAGATCCAGGCGTCAAATCTTAGGGTTGCTGGCGGTAGATCCAGATTTGAGTTCGCCGTGCCATTGACAAGCGCCTGGCTGAGTCTTTCGGCAGAACGAAGGCAGTAGCGGCTCGCCGATTGGCTTTGAGCTGAAAAAGCTCCAGGCTACGTCCGCAGTTTCGCCATGTGTGACAGAACAGTTTGAGGCGTAACGTTGCTGGTGACTAAGAACCACGCGCCGACAAAAGAATAATGGAGGTACAGAGGCATTATCTGCAGACCACCAGTGCTGGGGAAAGAAAAGGCACAGTTGATGTATTTGAGATTCCGTGACACGGGAAAGGGATTGTAGATGTGGATTGCACCCTCCAGTTCATTTCCTGAGCGAAAAGGCATAGCATGTGTTTCAAAGTGGGAATAATTTGAAGAAAGCCAAAACTATGTAATAGGGAAAGAAGACGGAAATTTGCCTGTCACGGGGATTTATGTGAACGGAGAAAAGAATCAAAAGCTCGGATGTAAGAGGAAGAGGAAGACCAGACATTTTAAGCGCAGCTGACGTAAGCGGAGAGCGGTCCGTCCTTGCCAAAGGATAGATCTTATTTCACTGTCACTTTTCATTCTAGCATCAGCTTCGAGCTCATGACTCCACGAATTGGTTCTGTCTTCTACATATCCTATTACTCTGAATATCGAGCTTGCCATCGAGATCGCCTGGCTCCAATTTTGCCCGAGGTGTGTGACACTGATTAGTCGTTATTGCATCAGAGATCAGTTGAAAGTGATCCCATATTCTGTCATGATAGCCTGGAACCTTGTCCCCATTTTCCAGGTCAAATTTCAGACGTAGAAACTCCTCACCGACAAATTACATCTCCAATTTCTTTTCTCCCCTGAGGTCCGAGCTGACGTCGTTCATATCGCTTCCAGCAGAATGGTACTTTACTCGCTGAGGGCTCAATATACTTGTTTGAGATCAAATGAAATATCGCAAATGAATTTTAGCTGCCAATATACGAAACGCTGACCTAAGGTGATACATCCCGAAAGGTTCTCTCGTGAATGAAAAGACCAAAGCAAGCTAGTTGGATTTATAGCAGTTATCTAGTTATTTATGAGCATCGTGATGATTGTGGCGTAAGACCGATGTGCTACAAACTTTCGCTATGAGTGTTCGGTCCACTGGTCTATTTCATATACTTCGTAACATCGACTCTTGAACAAGGTCATTCTAGCCAAGCCTTCTTGTCTAATTAGAACGGTGAGCCGTGATACGATTCCTGTCCTATTGCTGTGTGGCAAGCCAACACCAACATTCCCCTCCTGCGCTGGTGCGGGTACCTCTCATTTCTCATATCCAGCCATCGTTCCTTTCATGAGCAGTACCTAGCGGCGAACTCCACCTATCTAAGATCGCCCAAATTGAAATTAATCATCAACGATGTGAGGACTGAACCACAATGAACTACAATTTTGATATTTATTGGTTCAGCAATGATCTAAATACCAGGTCCAACTTTTGATAGTAAATAGTTGCTTGGGTCATTAGCCGAGGGAGTAGATATATTTTCGCAATCCTCCATGAGCACGAATAAGTTCCAACGAGACTCTGGAACAGCCAGAAGTATCGACTTGACAAACGAAGTTAAACTACTTGCTCAGCTATACACAGGGTGCCATAGCACACATCTTAAGACAAAGCATTAGATCTTCTGTCAGTAATATTGGACTCAATACATGCTAGACTGGCCCCTACAACAATAGCAAATCAAGCCATCCGTCTCGTTAATAGAGAGAGAGAGTAAAAAGGCTTGCGCAAGAACATTTCCAAATTAGAAACAAACATTTGATGCCGGACGCCTGGAACGGCCTAGACCTCAACGCCCGTTGATATTCAGTGGTCTGTATTTATCCTCCGTTAGCGATAAATCGGCGCCAGCATCAGTCCGAGTTATGATTGCCGAGTGCAAATCCTTCTCATTCCATCCGTCGACGTTATCGCGCACGAGTGCTCGAACAAGATCGCCCTCTCTACTGCCTTTTTGCCCAGCTCCTCAGAATCACCAATACTAAGAGGGAATCCCTAGTGTCTTCATCGGGAACCGCCACTATCCCTCAATTTTCCATTCTTTCCTAATTATGACTATTCGGATCCTCTGGCAGCTGGAGCGCGATATGTCTGGGTTCATAAAAGTATAGCTTCTGGGCCTTTTCGGCTCTTACGATATCATGAAATCTGGACTCAATAACTATATATCAATAAGTTGCCATCGGTGTCGCCATCGCCATCGACGCACTTACGTGAATCAGGGTGTCAGCGTCCCAAATTCTTCCGATCTCTCGCTGCAATAGCCATACCTGCTATCTTATGGGTCATACGAGCTTCGTCGAGATAAATCGTTGTCACTCTGGTGTATCTAGAGCTCGTTTGTAGGTCAACTTCTTTTCTTTCGCCAGATGATGATGAGAAGATTTGCTAAGGTGAATTTGACTAGCTATGATGCGGCCGTTCAACCTTCGTGTTGGTCCTCTGTATCGTATGGCGGCCTGTGAGTAGTGCATCGCAATGTATAACTTTACAATTGCAGTTTCAAGGAATGAGCTGGTGGAGACAGTTGTGTTCATTATTTTAATCATCATCCTTACTCTTGCATCAGTATCACCATCGCGAAAAAAATATCAGCCATCTAATGCATCGCTCGCCGTGAAATTGAGTTAACATATTTGTTGAAAGGAACAAGAAGAGTCGATGTAAAACTCGTATCATTCATTAGGGAAGGGGAACTCATCTCTTCATAATAACAGTACCACAATGTTACTCACATACGTCATCACATGAGACCACTTCACTACTAAGCACTTGCTGGCGTAGGATCAACCGGCACCTACGAGCTTATCGATGCGTAATTGTCAATATTCTGTTACTTTGTTTTGGGTGATCTTCTGTGGATCATAATTCTGTAGAGAAGATCACTTCCATTACCAGCCAAACCATTGATCACGCTTTGAGTTATTTGTGTTTCCTAGATTTTCTGAAAAGGGCCTGTGGAGCCCTGTGGCACATGTTCGACTACTCGGCTTTGGTGTATGACGTTGCAGAGCTCTGGACACATTCCGACTACTTAAGAATTGCGATACTGATGCAAAGAAGGATACTAGAGCAATGATAAACGCTCATTGGATTAATCAAAAGTAAGAACTCACTATCTTAGTCAAATTCCTCTACTCTCCGTGGTCAAACAATTGGACTACGCTCCAGTATCTTAAAGGTCTCGAATGAGGCTTGTTTGTATAATCAGCCATCTCAGAATGACCCTGAAATCCAGTCATCAAATACTCCGCTATGTAATGGAACGCACTTTTTCATGCTGCACAATATAAGGTATGCTGCACCTAGGATGACGGTGCGTTCCATTTATCACCCAATGAGTACTTAAAGGGGTGCTGTAATGGATGGTAATTGACCAAGGGTGTCATCAGGGTAAAATGAACGGTGACATCGAGCGCGGTGGGATAGTTCCTCTATTGCTTTTGGCGAGTTCGAAGTGATCAAGTGATGGTGCACGAAGCTGTCAGTAAACTGCGTTGTGAGGGGTGCCAGAACTGGTTGAAGCGTTGAGGTATTTGGTATTTTTCAGTTGTTCAGTTAGTTATGTGATGTATTGTGTGGCACGGACCAAGTTATCGTTATCCAAGGTCCTTCACTGAGGCGGCATGGTTCGAAAATTGAACCAAGTGGTTCGTGGATCAGTGGTCCAAAACCCAAAGACTTGGCGCGTGAAGATTTCAAAATCAGCATCTACGTCATAAGACTATGCAAAGGGTCCAATATCAAAGCAAGAAGCCTCTGAAAGTTGCCCAGTATCCATACAGGCGGCCGAGAAGACAGATTGGATCAGCGACTATGTTGCTTCGAAAGTCAAAGGAATCCACACTGGAAGTGAAGTACTTGATTGACAAATGGCTCGGTTGGATAGGAAATAGACATAGGTTAAGATTCCGATAATGAAATCAGGCATCAGGCGTCAAGCGGCAGGCTATAGTTGAGAAAAGACTCTCAGAAAAGTTCTTTTGCCATTACGAGAGTCACGGGGCATTTACTGAAATCCAGGAAACGGGAGGATGTACATTACATAAAGCAAAACAGAAATCCGGAGATGATCTAAGACTTGACAAGCAGGATGATCTGTAGGTAGTGTACGAAACGTGAAATTTCGTGATCACGGACGGCAGAACTTGGTTGACTAGCTCATTCAACGAGAATGCTGACACGTATGAACGACGCACCATCGGAGAGAAAGAGAAAGAGTCAAAAGGGCCTCGACCCGAACCCTTGTACCCTAGCCCCAGATAGTCTGGTTTGTGACAAGGCATCTGTAAATTGCAGGTATTACTCTGAGAGGCACGGCAAGATGCATCGTGAGTAGCTGACTGGGTCAAAGGGGAGGTTTATTCATGCCATTGGAAGCGCAGAGCACGAGGTCGTTGCTTGAGGGGATCATAAATGGGCAACGGGCAACAGGTCATTGGGGAAAACCATTTCCCTCTGCGGGAATAAGGAGTGCAAACGATGATCATGCAAAACTAGCGACATGTTACTTCCCGAAAATGCGAGAAAATTGATTCCAGCGGCAGCTATAACCACGGAATGAAACTGGGAGAACGGAGGTGGGGAGGAATGAGCTTACTTTGTTGCAGTAAGCTATCTGAGTGCAAATTTGGGTAGTCTGTAACAGGGGACGGTGGAGGCAGATGGGCCCATATGGGCATAAAACGGAGATGAAGAGGTAGTGTTGGCGGACTGAAAACTTGGCGTCGCATTTTTTTGAAATGGGACTGTATTTCGTGCGTTGAACAGCTCATGAGCGTTACCGAGGCATTACTGGAGTCCCAATCTCGGTTGGGCAGTTATGACAAGAGGAAATCACAAAGCTTCAAGAGAGGTTTCCGAGTTTTCACATCCCTCTCGTAGCAAACTATGGGTGAGTTTTGCTTGAATGTTTTTGTTTTCAAATACGTGATGGCCGAAAACATGAATATCCTAAAAAGGCAAGCGCTTGCAAAGTTTACAGCTGTAGTGGGGCCATCGTCGTCATCAACGGCAACCACGACCCTCTCGCCCCTGCCTGAGGCAGCGACAAAGTGCAATAGTGCCAAAGGGCCCGACGAGCAGCCCCGTCGCTGAGCAGTCGCCAGGAACCTAATAGTCCTCTCGGATCACGCCCATCAACAACTGCACCGTGCACCGTCGTCTGGCCAGTGCCGACGTCCTCTCAATCCCCATATAGCATTTTTATGCTTACTTTCCTGCTCACATAGCTCAGGTCAATCTCCAGATGGCGAACAGCGGCGGCGCGTCATTGAGCACTGGGAACCCAAAAACATCCAGATTCTCGACATTGAAGATGTTTAGGCTTAATAGCAGGGATAAGCCGCCGCCACCGCCTCCAAAGGATTTGTACTACTCCCAGAACAGATCAATGACTTCTCTGTCTCCAGAATCTCTCTCTCTTCCTCCCCAGTCGCCCTTTTTACAATACCACCGACGGTCTCCTGCACCCAGTCAGTCGACCATGTCTCTGCTCTCCTCTGCTGCCTCCCAGTTGTCCGTTATACCTGCTGATCAGGCGGCTCCAAAGAAGAAAAAGAGTGTTAACTTTTTTAGATTCGGGAGGTGGCCCAAGTCTTCTTCACAAGACACACAATCGGATGTCCCTCCATCATCCATGCGGGAGGGAGTAGAACAGGGAGACCCAGGCGTTTCTTGGCCCAGTAACTTTCAAGTACGTATGTGTTTCTACCCTATCCTGTTTGAGTACTGAGTGTTTTTCAAGCATAATGTACACGTGGACGATGAGTTCGTACAGCGACGATTATACATCTATAGACCAGGTTCACTGACATAGAGATGTAGGCTTTCTGGACTTCCGCCTTCATGGATCAAGTCCCTTGCAGATCAAGGCTTAACAGAGGAGGAAATTTCCTTGATCAGTGCAAGACGCCTTGCTAACTCGCGGCTACAACTTTATACGGGTCGTCCAGATTCTCCAGCATCCCAGCATTTTCCGCTGGCAGACCAATCTCAATTTTTTCCCATCGACCGTCCAATTACCCCTTCTTCTAATGAGCTCAATGCATCATCTCTGCTCACTCATCTCACTCCATCAAGCACTTCCCTTGTACGAAAATTCTCAGATGCATCCACGCGTGGTCAGTCACCTCATCTTGCATCAGCAAATGTATCAGTACCACATACGTTAGTTACGTCGCCATCGTCAACATCATTGCATTCATCCAGAACCAATAGCACGAGCACCAGTTCCCAGTACCAGACGCTTCGGTCCAATACAGCCCTGTCGAACCACAATCCCTCATTCTCTATTGCCACAATCTACTCCAAGTCTCACTTGAGCTACCAGGGCTCTAGTCCAAATTTCCCTCTCTCAGTTCCTACTATCCCGACCGGCAGGATGCAAGTTTCTAACCCAAGCACACCTCCCCCCGCCTATACTCCTTCACGAAATGCGAATAATATTGATGTCCAGAGAGATGTCAAGTCCAAATACCTTCCATCAATAGTTTCAAGCGTTTCAACCCCGGTGACGGCATATACCGTCGTGTCTTCGCATTCACAATCTATGCCACCATCTCCCCATCAGTCGCACGCCAGTATCGAGTCCACAAATTCTTCTCAGGGCAGCAGGACAGAACCTCTTTCCACTCCGCAGCTTCAGGGATTGTCAAATGAGACCCTTTCACGACCTCCCCGCTTGTCGTTACATGCAAGCAACGATAGCGATGATTGGAGTAAACTTGTTCTCTCTGCATCATCTCTATTAAGTGGGACCACCTCCCAACCCTCAACACAGATCGAAGTCGACGGTCCGTCCACGCAATCAATCCCGCTCATCATTGTTCCAAAATCGACATCACACGCGGATTCAGCGCAGTCCTTGGTCTCGGGGCGGGGAGGAGCGTTGTCCAAAGCGCGTTATTCACCTTCAACTGCAACTTCACCTTCCCCTCACTCGATTTTATCGTCTTTGCGAGAGCTCAAGGATGAGCTTGGAGATTCTGTGGAGAAGGATGACTCCAAGGAAGCTCCCTTGTTGACTACGCTTACCGAATTCACTCCCTCTAGCGGACCTGAAGATTATCCAAGACAGAGAGATACTTTACGTCCTGGGCCTGATGGCACATCATTGCTGCTACCAGGAATGAGGAATTTAAAGAATGGAGGAGACGACGAGGATGAAGAACTTAGTATGAGGAGGTCCAACAGGGATTCAAGCCAAAGCAGTATTTCTACTCTCAGTGCGAGCACCATGACTGGTTACACTTATTCAACACCTCAGATTATTCGGAATGCTTCAGTTATCCGGAGAGCAGGGGCGTATGTCACGAAACTCCCAGCGCTATCGCCCAGCAAGGAGAAACGACAGCAGCAGTGGCAGCATTCTCTTCGTAAACCCATTGACCAGATGCAGGTTCTGGCCGAGGGCACTTCCTCATCTGAGAATCCACCACTGTCACCAATGGGTATCGGGTTTCCTGTCAACAAGAACTCTGGTTCTGGCTTGGGATCGAGGAGACATTCTGGTGCGCTGCCATCACCTATAAACTCTCAATTCAGCAGTGATGAGAGTGCAGGTTCAGCATCGACAAATTCAACTTTCAGCAGTGCGCAGTCTCAGTATCAGCCTACACCAACCACCGATCCTGAGTCTAGAAGAAGACTCGGGACCTCTTTTTTGGATCTTGCTTCATCTTACACTCAAACGCTATCACCTTCTTGGTCAAGTCTCGTCGCGGCTGATTGCAACCGAAAACGGTCTCCCTCTCCCAGAGATACATTTGGCAATGTATCCAAAGAGTCCGTAATCGTGAAAATCGTCTCTCAGGATGAGAATGGTGATGGTGATCTCAGGAAGGATGACGACAAAGACGAGCAGGTTTTGAAGGGAGAAGAACAAGGCACATGGGATACTCTGAGGAGAAATGCTGTTGCTTTCACTGCCAATGCAGTGCAACCTCTGATTATTGTCAGTGGAGAGTCCACACCTCCAGATGTGTCGACAGATTCAATACAACTTTCAGTGTCGGGATCGTCGAATCAGCTACCAAAGGCTTTGATAGGAAGATATCCAGGCTGGCTTTCAGGTGTTGTGAGCCCACTAGCACCGTTCATTGATGAAACAGTTGAACCTCGAGATCACTACATCGAGTTGCAGGAGATTGCTGAGGGTGAATCCGGTTCCGTCTTTGCAGCTCGTGTTGATCCAGACAATGCTGATAAGCTTGATCTCCATCCGAATGTCAAGAGTCGCGATACTGCAGAGATAAAGAAAGGCGCGCCAGCGCTAGTTGCCATCAAAGTCATAGCGATTACACCGCCCTCTCCAAATGTACAGATACCGGAAGCCCAGAAATTAATTGACTTGGAGAAAGAGTTGAAATTAATGAAAGGGCTATGGCATGAGAATATACTTGGGCTGGACGCACTCTATGTTGATTTGACGGAAGATACTCTTTGGGTTCGGATGGAGCTCATGGAGAGGAGTTTGGCAGATATTGTGGGATTAGTAACGGACGGACTCATATTGCACGATCGCATGATTGCGAGGTTTGCATTGGACGTGAGTGTATCTTTGCCTTGAGGCATTTACGATGTGATGACGTCTTTTTATTGTAGGTTTTGCATGCGCTTCAGTATTTGCAGGACAATCGGATCGCTCATCGGGATGTCCGATCAGACAATTTGTTACTGAATAGCCACGGGATTCTGAAGCTCAGTGCGTCCATAGTCTCTTTATTCTCTGACATAAACTAACGGCAGCTATTGCAGCGGATTTTTCTAATGCGGTAAAACTACCGATTGGATCCTCTATGAGGTCGGATCCGGCTGGCGTAATTTTCTGGCAAGCTCCAGAGATGCGATGGTAAGCTATAATTCCAAAGCGTTACGTTTTTCTCACATGTTTTACTGCTAGTTCTAGCTATGATGCATTCAAAGTTGATGTCTGGTCATTGGGAGCAACGATATGGGAAATGGCTGAAACGGAGCCACCGTTCTCAGATACGAAGCAAGTGGAGAGCCGATGGCCGCCACTCACACGACCCGAGATATGGTCACCAGCGTTTCATTCCTTCCTCCGTGCGTGCTCGGATCCGGCCCCTATCAGAAAAGGTCCGACAGAGCTGTCAAAGGTGAGCCTTTTTCAAGCTCCAGTGTATCCCTGATCTCTGACATTCACAGGATCCATTTGTTAGCAACACATGTGGACGAGGGGTGATCGTACAGTTGCTATCGCAGTGTATGAACATTGAACAGGCTATTCAAGGCGTTAATGATTCATAGAAGGACGTTTTCCGCGTCCATGTCATGGACGGTGGACCCACGTATGCCATTATCCATATTGTATACCCCTCATAACTGTTTTTCGTTTTTCGTTTGCTTTGCTTCATTCTATCCTTATATAGCACGTATTCCTGGATTGATGTCGTCATTATCTAACTTTTCCTTGTGATATGGTTTTCCTGGGGCTTCCATAATTTACTACTTGCACACTCATAACCCATCTATCTTTCCTGCCACACTCTCCACTGTTTCTTTTAGATGGAAAGACTCTTTTACAACTAGGTCATTCTCATCTTCACCACACTCTGCAATAAATGTAGCAGTCTCAGCAACAAAGCCTGGAAAGGACAACAATTTAGTTTGCTAACAAAATATCTGGAAGTAACTTGGTAGCGTACCGAGGAGTTTTCCGCCATGCGAGTGCCATAGCGATTCTGCACAGGCAAGAGCGAACTGACGAACTTTGACGTTGTCTGACCGGGTATGCATCAATAGGTCTAGATTAGTACTTTTGAGAAGAGCATCATCCGACACGTCCTCCACAAAAGCTTCCAAGCACTGCTTGAAAAGTAACCTATCCTCAGCTGACATTCTCGTGCACCGAGGTACTTGTTGTATCAAGGGAGTAGCAATCTGTCTGAGTCTGTCATCCCTCCAGAATCCTAGACAATGATGGTAAGTATCAGTTGATACAGGCAAGGTTTAATGTATGTACCTCCATCATCGTAGCTCAATGTTTTGGCGAGGGTAGTAACGAGAGAAGTCCAGAGAGTAGAGGATTCGTCTGAAGATACTGCCAGTGTCTTGAGGTATGCATCAAAGACCTGAAGTAGGAATGATGTATATGGAACCATGAGAACCTATCATGAAGAAGGAAACAGTGATTACTCGGATAAATTCGAATCAGCAAGGAGATAACGGACAGACCTTGAAAAAATCAAGAAGACCACAATAGGTATGGAAGAAGATTATTTTTCTAGGGTCATCGGCTAACACCAATTGAGAACCGACAAACCATATTTTAGGAACTGACATACCTGCTTCATGTACAAATGCCCAATCATAAAGACGACGGAACACCGGGCGGAACGTTGAATCGTTGAGTTTAACCACCAGCTCTCTAAATGCCGAAATGACTTGTACCTCTGCCTGATAAGCAAACATCTGATCAGGCGACTTTGCAAGCAGTCGAGAAATCTACCTTGCTTTGGGATGGATCAGCCATTTTGACGATATCAAGGGCCTGAAGGAAGATGTTCGACAAACCCCGGGTATGCTCGAGGACAGAAGCTCGGGGTGCATGATGAAGCGCCCTTGACAAGACTTCCAAATAAGCTGAGAGTTGATGCTGTATCTTTTGATTAAATATATTCCCAATCATGGTCTGGAAAATCTTACTAGATTTGGGTTGGAGGCAGTCACAAGCCAAATGTCAACAAGGATAGGGAGAAGTATCTTGGTGGGAACCTTCTTGGTAATGGACTTCATCAGGGAGGACAAGGGCGCCTTCGGATGACCTGAGTTGATCTTGCAATGGTTCATATAGAGATCCACCGTCTGGTTGAGAGCGTCCGAGCCCCAGAAAGCAGGTATAGATTTAAGCAGGCTATGTAAAACCCCTGTCGCTGTCTCAAGTAAAACTAGTCACAAATCGGTCAGGTCCATCTGGCAAGAATAGTTAAGGTGGCACCCACTATGATCAGCATTCTTGAGAATGGAAATACTTGCAGCCACAATATCTTTGAAGAATGGTATGATTCTTGGACCCAGCTTTATACTGTATTGGGACAGATCAGCTAGGAAACATAATTTTTTTTATTCAGACGTACGACAGGGAATTGGTAACATCCAAAGCAGAAAGCATAAGATCAGGCACTTGATATGCACCAATGATAGCAGGCAAAGCAGCTGTAAGCACGACTTCCTCTTTTGACACCATGGTTGAAGCGATCGCCTTTAAAGCCCTCAGACAGTGCGTAGATAGCAACAAATTTTCCAGAGCCAGCAATTTGGTTGCAGTTTCCACAAGAATGATCATTGTCGCGGTCACGTCTCGACGGACATGGTCTGCGATCTTAGGGACACGCTCGCTAACAAGGCCCAGAGCACCAATTTTTACCTATAGCAAAACGCTGAGGGTAGTCAAACGAGGATACATAATCTGACATACATTCAAATTTTCTGAACTCAACAAGGATGGAACTGTCTGGACGAAGTCGGCTGCAGGCATAAGTGTTAGAACCTTCCCTAGTGTTTTCTGGGCAGTGGCACCAACTGTGCCAGATTTATTTGCCGTAGTGTCATCAACGCTTGCGAGGGCTATAAGGCCAGAGACGAGAGAGCCCAACAATGTTTTTGCGGAATTGTCTAAATGCACAAATGTATCGGGTTGTATTCCCTGGCCAATCAGCGTGATAAGTGCCTGCGATCGCTTCACGTAGGTCTGAGAGGATACGGTAGATTCACTATCTCTGAGAAAACATTGAGTGCATGTCGAACAAAGGTGAGACACAATACATACACAATATGATCCAGAAGAGCAGGGGGATGATCAGCCGGGTTAGAGGCGCATAACACTAATCGTTCGGTCTCCTTGAGGAATTCAACGAACGCGGAAATTCGGGTTAACGGCGACACGTGTTGTAGTAAGATTACCGGCAAACCAATGGCAGCCGAAGCTTCTTCTTGACTCTGTCTTACGATCCGGTTCGTCGATTTTTCCGCGAGAAGCATACAGATAGGTGTCACAAAATGTTCCGCTCCCAGAACATTAACGAGATGAATAAAGAAGCTGAAGATGGTTGCTTATGAGATGGAGGAATTGGAAAATCAGCTGAGACACACTTATTTCTGCGATGGCGTGGTATATGGTTCGCAGCATCCGTAAACACTCGAAGAAAATCTCTTGAGGCGATATACAGATCCAAGGAGTCGGTATTGGCATTTTTGAGGGAAGCGGCCATAACGGGCACAATACCGTCGATTGTCTGAATGATATTTCTCTATCAGGCCAGCGGGGAAATCTAGGAGATGTACAGACCTTCTGTATCACCCGGAAACTATAGGAGTCATCACGATGGAAGACATTGGACCCCATGAAGGTGAAAACGGGCATAACATTGTGTAGCACAGATTCTGGTGCCAGACGAGCCAGGCTCGCCATAAGCAACAAGGCTTGGTGAAAAGTCTGAGGGTTCCCGACAACTTGATCACATGAGCGCAACAGGACACAATATTAATAATTGCAAATTCACCTCGAATGACTTCTATCAAAACGTCCAAACGTAGCACACTTGGCACCATGTTCGAGCTCTCCTTCAGATATTTCAGTGGCTGACACCAAAGAGCACGAGAAGTGGAACATACCGATATGTTCGATGCAGCGTTATCAATGGCTGACATTAGCATCTGCTCAACATAATTAACGTCAGCTTGAGAGGTAGGAGGAATTTGAAGAAGTTTGCTGAGAGTTTCCAATAGGGCTGACACAAGCTCGAGTGAACCTGGCAAAGGATTGGATCCCAAAATTTCGGCAAAGAGGGTCAGTTCAGACAAGGTATCATCACTCTGCGTGGATCTGAAAACAACTCAACGAAGGAGCGGACAAGATATTAATGTTCGTACTCAGTTATTATTTTAGCACGTTTCGCCGCCCTCGGCGAAGCACCCTGTGGAGTGGGACTATAAACATTCAACAGTTCGACAATGAGCGGAACATTCTTGATTGTGCTCGTAAGCAGTTTTTTGCCATATTTTCGCTGTACGAGGCATGAATTTCCCAAGATTGAACAATGTGAAAATCTGCGCACCGCATCTGTGTCACGGGAGACGGTCCCAATTACCACTTCGCAGATAGTTATTTGCCTCCGATAAACCAGTTTCGATAACAGTTCGGTTTCCAGCAACTGGATGAGCACATCTCGAGGTCCAGGCTCTGAAGAGGGATGAAGATATATCTTCAAGACCTGCATATAAGCTTCCCATAAGCCCGTTTCAGAGTCGTTCAGTTGCGCGATGGAAGAGGCATCAATAGAAGATACCAAAAGGGTTGCCAGCGTCACATCGCTTTGATAGGTAAGAGTCTCGATCGAGGGGAGCAAGCTGAGGGCCTTGATATTCGATGATACTAGACTGAGTGATTCAAGAATTTTGACTTTGGTTTTGTCAAATACTATCTCGTTGACATGGGAAAGCAGATAGTACAGAACATTGTTCTTGTACCTGAAGGGTATGAAAAGGTAGACCAGTTTAAATTCAAATCGTACAAGACGTAAGAGAACTCACCGAACATCCTTCTTTCTATCACTCTGAACCAAGTTGAGATGTTCTGCGTGGGCGACGCGAAGATAGGTTGGGTCATGAATGAAATGTTGCCGATTTGCAACTAGATAACCAAGATAATGCTTGAGGTCGCCCTGCTCCAGATACTGTAGCGTATCTATCACTTCGTCAGCATCCACATTGGCATAGCGAGTGGAATATATACACCTTTAGCATCCCCATATATGATGTCGAATTTATAAACATTCTTCAATTTCTTCTCACTAATCAGCCTGATTCTACTCAAGCATTCGACAGCAGCCTCCCTCACGCTGCCGATAGCACCCTGCAACGCTATAAGAAGGGCAGGCACAATTGTCTGGAAGTCTACTCCATCGTCTTCAAGTACATGAGCCTCCAAAAATGCGGCAGCATGCCGAAGAGCAATTTCATGCAAGAACGAGTTGTCGATCAACATTGGTGATTCGGAAGTCCAAACACCGGCAAGGAACACTAAGGCATCAGACTTCAGATTGACAAAAAGAATATGAAGAAGCGAGGATGTGAGAACAGGAAAAGATGGTCGATTTGCGAGGTTATAAACCGCACGCATGAGAGCGACATAGTTTGGGCCTCTTGTATCCTGTGTAGAAGCCTCAAAGAGAGTCAGCGTGTACACAGGACTTGTAGAAAAGAATTGGATTACCAGAGGTTGATCGGATAACCAGTTCAAAACTAAACCATCTGGCGGGGGGATGCCACAAATTGAAACAATAAGTGACACTTGGAGCCACGACAGAGTACTTGGTCTGGTCGGCTTTAGGACTACTTGCTTTTCTGGCATTTCCTTTATTCTCTATTGACATAAATCAACCAAGACCAATCGTAGTGAGTAAGCACACACCTCAAGGAATTGGTCAGGCTCGGCCGGAAAATCATCAATCCCACCAATTTCTTGAAGCTTCATTCCATCCAACAGTTTCCTCGCCACGTCAACCTGATGCTGTCCGGAAAGTTTATCCAACAATGCTTTTGCAACAAGGTAACCGAGAGCACGTGTATGATGGTTCGTCGATTCAATATATGACAGCAGTATAGGAAGTAGCTCTTGCTTCGACCATAGGATGTTCTCTGTAAGCACTCTGTAAGCACTTCACCAATCATAATGGTGTCTGATATTTACGAGCAATCTTGACACTAAGAGCGGCATTGATAGACCTCATCTTCTCAACAACATCGCCATTGTTTTCCTCTCTTTCAGCTTTGACGATATCAGCACAACCCTTCAACATTTCATACTCCTTTCCTGTTTCTTCAATCATCGTTTCCGCCATAATATACCATACTACTTCGGCAGTATGCTGTCTTGGTTTTGAAAACAAAAGGAAGGGAAACACAATTTCTGTAATAACTTGTTCCTTGAACTTCGATTCCAGATTTGGATATACCCTTCCGAGAACAAATGTAAAATGAAGACGGAGCAGACTGCGCTTGGGCTTTGATGCAAGGACTGCTGAAAGTGTTTGGATGTATGTTGCAGACTCAGTTGAGAAAAGTATGGCCACGAGATCTGATTCATAAAGAACTTCGAGAATCTGTTGATCAGAATCCTGAATACGGGGAATGAGGGCGGACGTGATTGATTCCTTTGCAGCCCGGATTCGTTAATGAATTTTCCCGAGACTGGATTGACTCACTTTATCCATGGATGATAGATCATCATCGTTCGACAGCGAAGCAAGTAGTTCCTTCACAGCGATGAGTCTCACGTTAGTATCGGCACTCGCCGATGCAATAATCATGTCTGTCTTGTCCTTGCGACCAGACGACGTAGAAATCTGCAAATCACGCCGTCAGATCAACTCCCCTTCAGGGTACGCAAAAGTATACCATTGACAGAGAAAGTTGATCGATGGCTTGCCTCAACTCCTCGTTTTCGCCCAGTTCAACTTTCGTAGCACGCTGAAAGGTGTCCGGATATCGCTGTTGAACCATGGACAGAAGCGATCGAGCAACAGCTACTTTCTCCGGGTCTTCCTCTGAAAGTGCTTCTTTGATAAGTAAAAATGCTACGTGGTTAGTGACCGAGGAAGGGATGTTCGATGATCTAATGACTGATTCGAGTAGGGCCGATGCTTGTTCGTGGGGTAACCTGCGCGATCGTGAACGAGCTGCTCGAAATTGGCGGAGCAAGAACATACCTAGAAACCAGGCCCGTTACAAGAGGACGAAATAACTTCTCGGCGCCAACCCAGCTGACAGTGGTTACGAGGACATTTTGAATGTCTCTAGGGATGCTCGTGAATGTCATCACACACAACTGACATCATGGTTTGATCTCACGGAAGCTTGAGCATGGCCTTGATTGTTGAGCCTGAGAATGTCTGCAGCTCGGACTGAGGTTCACAGACAGCAATAGTCGCACTCAAAAATTGTTTGGTTTCCACAACAGATGCACATGATGCCATTGACCCAACAATAACCTTCAGTGCCGAAACTGAAAGATTACACTTGAGCGATAACACCGATAGAAGAATGAAACTCCCGAGCTATAGAGAAAATTCCAGGTTTGTCGATACAAGGAGAACAATAGGGCGGTGCGTACGGTAGCGTCCCGCGAGGCCTCATGTTTCGCCTCCAAGGGCTCCAACAAAGCAGGAAGAATGTATGCCATCGTCCCCTCGTTGATTTTTTTACTCCGAGAAATGAATTCGTGCAATGTGGCGGCATTAAAGACCAGAAGAACACGATGGGAGCAATTCTCCTTCAATGCAGAAGGAAGTAAAGAAACGACGAAACGTGCAACATCGCTGTTTCGCAGCATTTCCGTCACAAGAGAAACTCGTGGAACATTTTGAGCCGCAGATTTGAAAGGTAGGAGGAAGCTCCAGGTAGAACTGGGTCTGCGACAATATGAGCGTGAAAAAACGAAAGCTTGCTAATGCCACCGTACTTGATGTGGAGAATAGTAACTAGCTTCGCAAACTGTGCTGTATCATGATAAGGCAAAAACAAGGCGAGCAGATTCTCGACGTTGAATTCGTGAATTCTACCTCAGTCAGGCCATGTTGCGCAACAGCACGTTCAGAAAATCCACACTAACCTGAACCTCCTCACGAGCCATTCTATCACTCTCGCTGTCGGTGCATCCAGCATCCAAGGCCCCAGAAGTCCCAGGAGCTGTGCAATTAACCTATTCAACTTTCCGTTCTCCTCCCTGCCCAATAGTGTTCTGTCCGTAGCTCTTGCTGTATCAGAAAACAACTCGTATTCGAACTGCTTCAAACGATGGTCAACAGAACATAACTTCAGGAATGCATTCGTCCCAAGTGCGTAGATAGAATCTAGGTCATGTTGGTCTGCTTCCCGCCCGGTGAAAAGATATGATTCTGAAGGTTTCCGTTTTGAGCGATCTACAAGTAATGCGACATTTAGAGACGCAGATTGCGCCAGCTGTTCCGCGAGACTAGACATGCCTCGCTTTACAGCCAAAAAATGAAGTAGGCAATACCCGGGCGGCTTGATTTTCCAAAATTTCCGGCACGTGATTCTGTAGGTCACACATCTGGGTGATTTATATTATGTTCTCAGGCTCTCAAAATTGTCTAATCGTGGACTCGAGCCTTTTTACTTCCTCTTCCACAGTATCCCTCCTCTTCATCTCTATAAGCATAGTCGTAGTCACTGAGACCCTATGATATTTAAAATTCATCCCATTGAGCTTCGCTTTTTCCTGTTTTCCCTTTCCCTTTCCTCGGCTCTTCGTGCTTTTCGTGATACTAGCAACATTCTTCCGGTTTGTGATCATCACAGCAACGTTTGCTACAGTATTCGAGCCAGTCTCTTCGAGGGCGTTCACTTCTTCTGTCCGCATCGGAGACCCTGAACGTATGAGTGCTGCTGTTGCTGCTGTCCCAGACCCACTCTTCTGAGCTTCCAGACCTGTTCCTCCAACATCCTTGAGTGCAATGTACTCCATTTCACCCTCGATATCGGCCTTCATATCAGCTAGGTCACCTCCGAGACTCTCAAGTTCTATTTTGTGGGTATAGATGACTTCAAGAAGCTCATTATAAGCTGCGATCTTTCGTTGCTGCTCTTTGGGAGCATTTTCAGGCACTCTGATCAGCTCCTGGAAAATGCACAGCCAATCAGTTTCACTGCCTTCAGATATTCTGAAATCAACTATGCTTACATCCGTGACAGGGATAATGGGCGAGGGAGCAAGGGTGATTAAAGTGCCGATGGACATGTTCGTCGACAAATGTAATGGAAAGTGAGAGGATAGTCAGGAAGAGATACAATGCTTAGTACGCTTCAAAGGTCAGGACTTTATAGCTTCCAAAGTTCCAGCGGCAATTCATCGTCCAAGCCACGCGCGCAAATGGGACAGATCTCAAGTTCACCTGTGTTTTGTTTACGTCGGCCTTCCTGTAATGCCTTCCTTCTCAATCACGATGCAAGCCCGATACAAGCATTTTATGGATTATGATTCCGGGTATGAGGTCATACTTGGTGACTGGTTTGATCACTATATAACTATGAGGAACTCGTTTTTGAAAGAGTATCAATTATTGACACGTGCAGCGGGAGAAATCGGCCCAGCGCAAAGATAATGCTTCACTTGAGAATCCTACTGAGAAGTGCAGAAGTTTGAAATTCTTAGTTGTTCAAGGGAATCTTCTAATTATGTAATACAATGAAAGTATTTAGTTCTGTCTATCGTCAGTACTATTGATAAACTTGCACTACTTGGCAAAATCTTCTGGCTAGTGCGATGGTATCCTCACTAGGTTCAAGGTCTAGAAGCAAAGGATTTGATTCTTAATCATTCAACGTCAACACTGGCTTTCTTGTTTTCTGCTTGAATGGCCTCTCTCCCATCTCATGGCTTTTCCGGAGACAATACAGCACAAGTTATACACAAATCCCCCACCAACTAAAGAAGAGGCAGCTATTATCCGCATAAGACTGACCTCATCCCTGGCCTGAACCATGTCACTCGAAGGAAAAATACTATAATTGCAGAGCAAACACAATAAGCTCATCTGTGCGAGAGAACGAATATTCTACTGTTGTCTCCAGACTGCTCATAATGCCCTGATGAGTGACAAAGAGGAAACTTTGTTGTCGGGTCCGGTTTGCCGTTGGTGGAGGATACCCCACCAAACTCTGTTCATGTAATCGCCTCACCCTCGACTCATTCCTCCCATCCTCTGGATGCAGCGAGGCGAGAAGCCACTAGTTCATGGTTGTCACGTTCAGGAGGTCTTCCGCTTTCGATCTCCATGATTATTAGTGGTCTGCATGCAGTGGGGTGGTATAGTTGTCCAAGAAGCAGAGATGCCGGTAATAGCCAAGCGCAGCTTCATCTTGACCCCCCTTCATCCCTCATGCTCAGCGTTGGAAATACGTCTTTTTATTGCATTGCTACTTCGACTGGGGGAAATTCTCGACAAACTCAATGGTTCCCATGTTGCAAAGCCTTCATATTGACCATGAGGAGCACAAACCCGGTTGATATCGGTCAGCTGTCTGGGATAGATTCGATCCTCAGCGCACCATCACTTCGTACTATTTCCCTCCCTATATTCTATTCACGTTTCCTGGAATTGCGAATTCCATGGAACCCGATAACAGGTCCCAACCTTGGAGCACGAATCGCTAAATTAACTGATGTTTATCAGACTCTGAATTAAGTCCAAACCTTGAATCCTGCTGTTTTTCCATTGTATTTCATGCTGAAGCAGTTCCACCTACCAATTGCTCACTCCTTGAACATTTAAATATCCCCACTCTCATACATTTCTCATGTAAATGAACAGATAACCAAACGGTTCATCAGGTAATCCACGGTCTGAATCTTCTCAACTGCTGAATTCTCTGTGCTTATTCCTCAAAACGGCTGACTTATCCCCTCGAGGAACTGAACTATGAGTTTCCTAGTGCATCGATACCGGAGGTTCTAACTCTTATGCAGAACCTGAAGCGTTGATGTTAAAGAAATTTGAGGCACCAGTCAATGACCATGACAGTACATCCCCATTTTCTTCATCACTCCCCATGAACGACTTCATTTTATTGCGCTTCATCCCTCAAAAGGTTCTAAGTCTCAGTGATTTAGTATAGATAACACCCGGTGCTGATGAAGAACTTCCCAGTCAGCTGTGCTTTTGCACAAAGCTTGAAGTATCTCATCATGTTGACGCCACATTTTTACGACAAACCACACTTGATTTTGTAAGTTACTCGCACTGTTGATAGACGCATATAAGACCTGACACACATCTGAAGAGTCAGTATTTCTTTGAGTACTGCGTGCCGTTGGAGTGTGTCAAAGCTTGAGGAAGATATAAAGGCATTGGAGAAGGAAACTGGAACCCTAGTCGACTTGTGGGCTCCAGAGAACCCAGTTATTCTTTATCTTAGGCGCTGCCTCCCCACCAGAGGGATCTGGTGACTTCGTCGACTTCTTCGGGTTTCCGCATGAGGTCATCCTAGATCTTAGTGAGCATGTTCTAGCGAAAGTTGCCTTTTTACTATAAAGAGCAGGTTACTCTTTCCATTTTTCCTGTTTTCCTGGCGTCAACCCCAATAGTACTTGTGACATATATTTACGTTTCTATCTACATATTGTATATCCTATACCCCTGTAGAAGTCTCCAGATGGGTATCCTGCACTCTGAGTCAGTATCGTTGACGTCTCATATCAAATGACATTAGAAGACGGCGTTCAAGTTATAAACCACCGGTATTTAGTAGACAGCGAGTTGCTACATAAATTCCCTTGATGGTGAATGGCTCGAGAACATTTGATTTTCTAAATCAGGAAATACACAATTATCATTCGTATCATTAATAAGCAAGTTCCTTTTTTGGACAGATATTTGTTTGGTTGAATTTTATACACCGGGAAGATGACCGTTGTTTGACCGTTGTTTGACCTGTGAATGTTATGATGTCATTTGTTCAATCAATCAATCCCTTAAACAACCCTGGTCCCCGTATTTCAGCCAGCTTATTTTCCAAAACCTTTCAACAAGCCCCTGCTCCTTTTCAACCTGCTTCACGACATTTTTCCGCCTCCTACGCACCCCGGGGTTTCCCCAGCTCTCTACTCCGTCGAGTTTGACGAGCAGTTTATCTAGGGCATCGTTGTAAGCGAGGAGACCGTAGTTTGTGGAATTGAATGCCAATTTTGGTATCCTTGTGCTGGGGTCGATGTCGTCTGGGACTGAAGAAGGGTCTGCAGCAGCGACACTGATGACCTCCGTGGAAGAGGATGAAGGACTTTGGAACGAAACTATAGAGGGGTAGGTGAAACTTGCGCGGAGGGCGTTGAATTCCGAGATGAGAGATTGAATTGTATGAATGGATTGGCGAACACGGAAAAGACGTTGAAGTACGGATGCTGCTTCTACGTCTTTTCCGGTATATTGTTTTCCACTAGACGGAGTGTTGCAATCTGCAACAGGTGGGTGGATAGGAGTCTGGGATGCCAATCCCTGCTGTCTGCATCTTTGCTGTTCCTCTGCCTGTCTCTTGCCCTGCTCCTGCTGCTGTTTGCGTTCTTCCAGAGCTCTGCACCTCGCTACCTCTGCTTCCTGTTCTCTCCTTTGCTGGTCTCGCTCCATTTGTGTGTATTTCCTGTGGGCAGTCAGGTATGCACGCTCGTGGGGATGAAGCCGATAGTCGTCGTCGTCATTGTCGTCGTATTCATCTGGCAGCCACTGAGCTCGTCTGGCATGCTGGGCAGCAAGAGCACGTACACGGTCTAGGTCACACGGAGTGCGGTAGAACGGAAATGCTCCAAACATGGTGAAATAGCGCAGAGACTCCAGCCGAGAACATGTTAAGTAGCGGCAGAGAATGGCTCCAGAAACATCCACCAGTTCCCAGAACAGTAATTTCCGGATCCGGACAAGTATTGCGTCACATGACTTATTCGGCACGAGCAGAGAACATAAGCCACTGACTCCGTACTACTTTCCTTCTCGACGGCCATGTCCTCACTTGTCCATTATCTCCGCTCAGCCCCCATTCTCCCCTCACAAAACCCTCAGTACGATGTCAAAGGCCGTCAGCTTCCCTTCCAAGAGTCGACGCTGCAGAGGCACGAACGGCATGCCTTTCTGAAGGCGAGCCCGCTGTGGAGAAGAAATGCTGCAAATTGGGTGCATGACCAGCAGTCAGTAGCTCCAGGTTCATCCGTATGTGATAAAGTCTTTGCTACCCATCACGGTCATTCTGATCATTTTCAGTCGGCGTCTTCTAGCGAATCCCCGTCTCCTCGCACACCTGCCTCCCCGCTCAACCTCCCACATACCCATGCAGATACTTATACCCCCCATGAGCAGAGAATGAAGCTGCAGACTGCAGAAGCTCTTGATGCTGAACTCCAAAAGCTGATCCTTGCTAGTCATCAGATTCACCCTCCACAGCATCGGCAGTCACGCAACTACAAAAATCTTCATCTCCCCAATACCAGTATCGTTGGATGTCAGTCACAAAGTCCCGTGACTTCTCCACCTCAGCGAGTACAGGCTCTCACATCCACTCCTGCCGGGATCCTGAGCATCTTTGATTCCCCAAGTCACCCAGTATTTTCCGCATACCCCTCACGGCATATCAACGCCGATGAGAAACTGGTCCATGAGGAGCCATATGTAATATATTCGTCATCTCATTCGGGTTTTGTATTTCCCAGCGCTCCGACCACGAATCATTCAGCCGCAGGAATCGGTGAATTTTCTTCCGCATCATTGCGCTCTCCATTCCACTGCCGTTCGCTACCATCGCCACTGACATCACCTTCGTCATCCTCTTACCCACGCACGCTTACACCTCTAGCCTCTTGTGCAGGGTCCACAAGTCCAAAACCTAGAACTGGTGACCATTGAGTACACAAACTTAATCAGCATGTCAACCATCACTTTCTCATCATCGCATTATATCCCTTCATAACAAGCATGCGTCACTTCTTATTTTCTGCATCGCAACCAGGCGCAGCCAATCAAAGAGAACTAGGTGCATAATGTGTGGAATGTTCCTCCATTACATAGCCCCTAGCTCCCTTGTTCAAGTGGCATTCTTTTACATCTGTACGGCTCTGGGAATAATTCCATGGTGACGATTCCAAAGTCCGGAATTATTACAGCTGTATACGTAATGATTAGATTAATGCAAAATTCCCATCTCCATCCGTCGCCATTGAGTTCAATTGCGCAGCGTCGCTGCGCTATATAATGAGATGCGTCATGATGACAAATGAGTCGAATGTTATTTTTAGCACGATTATTGATTTGGTGATATCAATTCCTGTGGTGGTTATTACCTTTTTGCACGGCATAGCCTGTGCATAACTCCAGCGGTCATTTGCTACTCTCGGGCTGCCGTTTCATACATAGAAATTCCTGAAACAGTTGGACGACTTCAATAATCGGTGGAGAAGTTCTCCCTAAAACGTAACCTACATACATATTCACACCCCGTAGGAAAAGTTCTGGGCGGACATATTGAAGAAGAGTAGCTGAGATACTGGGTTGAAAGATTTTTTCCCTCGAACGAATCGGGTTCTCTAACGATGATCATCAGTGTTGAGAGGAGTAGGGTAACGGCGCTGGTTGCATTGAGTTGGGGAGCGGAAAGACAAATCATGCGTGTCATGGTTTAAATAAAGAACATGAGACACTCGTTTGTGAGTCAAAAATGAAAGTGTATGGAGTGTGATATGATATCACTAAGCTTACTGTAAATATTGATACAATATTGTTGTAGAATGTGCTCGGAGATCATGGTAAAGAAGGCAACTCCTATTTGTTATTGTTATTGTGAGTTAGTGTAAAGAGTGCAGAAGCCAAGAAAGTTATGGTCTACTGGCAACACTGCAGGCCCCCAAAGCAAGGCAACTACATCCCTAATGGCCTTATCCACCAAATTATTACCTTCCAAGGCATCTAACTCTTCATCCACTGCTCCAAAAAACAGTCTAATTCACTGCAGGTAGGTGTCATATCCCAAACTCCGAAACATGTCTGAGACATGTTTAACTTCAATACAACATCAAATCCCCGCGGATATTTGGTCTTATTTGTGTCCAAAACTG
>Ga0157357_1000077_pt1 | contig 35569 bp, 14 predicted proteins | sample AttcapACBM1_FD_111485 | JGI IMG/M metagenome (GOLD analysis project Ga0157357, IMG submission 111485) | Fungus gardens microbial communities from leaf cutter ant in Botucatu, State of Sao Paulo, Brazil - Atta capiguara ACBM1 | ecosystem: Host-associated > Fungi > Mycelium > Unclassified ... | reverse complement strand
CTAAATAACTATGTGTTTTTCTTAAAGCTAGTATATATTGTACATACTGTATAATATTATTCTTTCTAAATACTTCTACAATGTTATATGTGTCATGTGATGTGACAGTAACATGTGATGTCATGATAACCCATAACTCCAAAATAAAAGACAGTAAAAGAAAAGTAAAAGTATAAAAGAAAGAAAAATAAAATAGAAAACAGAAAATAAAGTCCACTGTTTTCAGTTCTGACAATTTGTATATCCAGTATAGAAGCAGTGACATTTAAAACAGCTCTGGTACTGTCTGAGGGCATACTTGCTTTCTGTAAGCTTGAAAAGGTCCTACTATATAGCTGGATTAGTTGTTGGGACTATACAACTAAGATACAAGATATTAGTGGTGTGTTTAGTTCAACACTTGAAATAGTTGGTGGTTACTATAGCTACTATAATTTTTCTGGTGGCTTCTCTTGATACTGTTAGATGCTTATTGCAAGTATTAACTTGCTGTAGCCAGTAGTGTAGACTTTTATTCTCTACAAACATCTAGATCTGGAAAGTAGCTGTTACATTAGTAGATATGGCCATTTTAGAAACTAGTTCATTTTCCAGGCTTAGCTAGAATTTATTATTCATAAGAGCTTCTAGTTAAATATATATAGTAGGCATAGTAAGAAAGTGTTTCATCTTGTGGAGGGATATATTGATGTCACAGATCTGATTTTACTACTCCTAAAAAGGGAGATGGTTTTGGCAAAGGCAAGAAGATAGTAGTGCTGCTTGAACTCTTATTCAGTTGAAAGAAAGACTGCATGAAGTTCATAGATGAATTCTTCAAAGGAGAGACTGTTATAGTTCTCTTGATACTACTGTTGGATCTTTAAGTCTACAAAAATAATAGCAGTCAGCTTGACTTATTTAGATGTAGGCATATCTCTGTAAATAAAAATAATTCACATGCTTGAACCTACTGAGCAATCATCTTAATGATAAGGTCTCCAGTTTCTAAAATAGAAATTTGGAATAGAATAGTTTGTATGATGGCAGCAATTTCGTAGTGGATACTGACTATTTTAGTTGTTGTTTTAACTGTAGTAGTAGTTAATAGGACAGTTGTGTATGACTATGAGGGTCTAGAAGTATGCTGTAGTGATGGCATGTTAGTATAATATACTAGTAATAGTATATTAGTAACATATAATAGTGGTATAGTATCAGTAGTCCTTTACTATAGCAGGAGGCTAGTAGTAGATGGTAGCAGTAGTAGTAAGATTACAAGTTTAGTCCAGGCATGGCTATATGTTGTAAGAAACATCAGGTTTGATAGTTCTTTGTAGGAGTATACAATTTTTGGTTATACTTAAGAGTCTCAAAAAAGTATAAGTTTTTGAACTTTACTTAACTTAGAAACTAGTGATTGAGAGCTCAGACTATGATGTTTAATATAAGACTAGGAGAACATCATAAGTAATTATATGTTTATATTCTTTTAGACCAAATGATAGAATACTATAATTAAAGAGAAATCCTATCTTATTTGTTTAGTAATTCCTAGAATTACAATATGTAGTAGATCCTTAGAAAGTACATAAGTGGTATACTTTATTCAGAATATATAAAATATAAATATCAAATAACCTTTGGCTTTAGTTTATATGCTATGTTTCTACTTGTTACACTAGTTATATATTTTGGAGATTATACTTAGAAGGCTGAAAAAGGTTAGTATACCAGAAGGTAAAGAGATATACTATTGCCAATACTGAAAGAGTGTGTTAGTTTTAATCAATTTTCAGGATAAAGATTTATAGTATAACTACTAGCTTATATACTAAATACTCTATCTAAGATAATATAGAGAATAAAAACTATAAGTGAATTACCCTAGATCTGAATAATTTTTAGATGGAGAGCTAGAAGTTCATAGAGTTGTTGGGAAATCTAGTAAAGATATTTAAGGAGTGATTGATAAGAAATAGACAGAGTTTATCTATACTAGAAGAAGTTTGTAAGTGTATATAAGAAGATAAGTGTTATCCATAAATTGGGATGGATATAATCAGGTCAGGATGTGATATAAAGACAAATTCTACAGTTGCTAGCTATTCTAACAAGTTTTCTTGTTTGTAATTTATATACATTCTCAAATACTGTTCTAGCTCTTGATTTATTCTCTTTATTTGTCTATATATCTATAGATAGAAAGCTGTTAACAACATTGTTTCTATATCTAATATCTCATTCAACTCCTTCATCAGCTCTATAGCAAACTGTAATCTCCTGTCCAAAATCACACTCTCTAGCAGCTTATGCAACTTTTACATATTATTTCTAAACAACTTTATTAATCCTTCTGCTAATATTCTTTGAGTTGTTGCTATAAAATGTGAAATTTTGGAAAACCTATCACATATTACCAAAATTGAATCATAGCCTCTTAATACTTGTAACTTTGTAATAAAGCCCACTAATATACATTGTTATAGTTTTTCTAGTACTATATTCAGTCTCAATTGTCTTACTAGTATCTTTGTTCTATTCATTCTTTGATCTTCCACATGTCTCTTTATTTCTTTCATTACTCCTAGTTACTAATAATTGAAATTAGTACTTATCTTTCACTATCTACCATATTTTATTATTAGTATATTATAATATAGCCAAATGATCTTTAACTCTCATCTTTCAGAACATATACTTTCTTCTCTTTCAACTTTAGTTTATTCTCTATCTACTATTAATTGTTTCTTAATACTTTGATTTCTATATTTTTCATCTCCTCTATTATCCTAATTATCCTATTATCCTTTATCTTTGATTTTTTAATTTTTTATAATTTCTTTCTTAGCTTTCTTGTTCTATACCTCCTATACAATTAGCTCTCCTACTCAAAATATCTATTGTTCCATACTTTTCCCAGCTATATACTTTAAAGCAAAATCAAATCTTGACAAATATAAGGTCTATCTAGCCTGTCTTTGATTTAACTTCTGAGCTTTCATAAAGTACTCCAAGCTTTTATGATCTATTCATATTTTTGAACTAACTCTTGGCTTTTTCTAAGAAATACCTTCAAGTTTCTAAATATCTAATAATCATCAACATCTATTTGTTATAAATTTCATAATTTCTTTCTGCTTTATTCAATAATTATAATATAGGCTACTAACTCCTACTTCTTATTCCCACACTTTATTAATAACACTCCTCTTGTAGTAAGGTCTGACACATCTGCCTCTACTCTCATCTCTTTATCCAGATCTAGTGTTACTAAAATAAATTCTATTATAAATGTTTTCTTTAATTTTTCAAATTTCTTTTGTTGCTTTTTTCTCCAATTTTACTTCATATTCTTTGTTGTTATATCATAAAGAGGTTTTGCTATTCTTACAAAATCTTTGACAAACTATGAATAATAATTTGTTAACTCTAAAAACTTCTGTACACCCTTTACTCTTCTTGGTACTACTGGCTAATCTATTACTCTCTGTACTTTTTCCTTCTCTATTTTTACTCCATCTGGTCCTATTACTACTCTGAAAAATCTAACTTCTCTAATCTTCCACACATATTTTTCTAGTTCAACAAATAAATCATTTTCACCATTCTTTTTAATATTTCTTCTACTATTTTATTATGTCTTTCCTCAGTCTTTATTCTTACCATCACATTATCAATAAATGTTGTCATATCACCTGAAAAATAGCCAGTAAATTTGTAAGTCTAAAAAATATTGGTGTTGGCTCATAGACACTCTTTAGTATTGAGAGAGCTATAGGTAGCCTTCTACTTATTCCTATCATTGATCCTTATATTGTTGTACCCCACCTTACATTTATTTTTGTAATTATCTTCTTTTTTCCAATATCATCTATCAAATCCAAAACCAGTGGTATTAGATAATTGTTCTTAATTATCTAACTGTTCAAATATTAATAGTATGTACCATCCTCTTGTTTCTATTTTTATTTGATACAAAAAATACTGGTGACATCTGTGGGGATTTGAATAATCAAATATATTCCTTCTTTGACTGATTTCTTCAAAAGCTTTTTTACTTCTCTTTTTACTCTAGATAAAGATTAAAATTTTCCCTTCTTCAGCACAAATTTTCTAACCAGATCTATAGCATAATCTGATGGTTTTCCTTGTCAGCATTCTCTCTAGATACTTCTTCTCAAACACTTTCAAATATTTATGGAACCTTTTAGAAAATATTTCCTCTGCTATCATAATCTCTATTAAATCTTTCTCTTATTCTTTTTTCTCTTCCACCATCTTTGCTATTTCTATCTCTTCTTCTACCTTTGATCTTCTAAACTCTCTTATTCTTTCTCTCTATTTCTTTTTTTTTTACTTTTGCCATCCTGGATTTTTCTTCTTTATCTTCCACTATTTTCTACATTCCCTAGAATATGTTATTATTTTTACCTCTCTAATCTTCCAGTCAATCTCAGAATTATGGCATGCTAACTATAGCATTCCTAAGATTACACTCTACTTCTCATCTCCTATCACATCAATCTCTGTTCTCTCCTTATACCCTTTATAAAAATCTACCTCTACTATATGTTTGATTGGTTCTTCATAGTATCATTCACATTTCTCATGTAAATTAGCCTTATTAACTTTATCTTATTAACCTTATGCTTTCTCACAAACTCTATACTTATCACTAATTATGTTGCTCCACTATTTAATAATAATTCCACTATAATTCCATCTTCCTTGTCTTTTACTTTAATTTCATTATCATTGTCACTTTTCTCAACAGCTTTTCTTTCTTTTTTTCTTTATTTTTCTTGTCTGGTACTCTTGTCTACATTATCCTGCTTTTTAACACTTCAAATGCTTTTTTTCCCCTTATTTCTCTTTTCTAATTTGCTACTCTTCTTTTCTTTCTTTTTTCTTTCCCTACTTTTTCTCATTTCCTTGATTCTCTTCCACTTTTCTTCTACTATTTCCTTTTATCTTGCTTCCTCCCTTGCTTGTTTTCTTCTGACTTTATTCTCTCTATACTTCCTTCATTGTCTTATTCTTTTTTTTCTCTTCTCTATTTTTTCTTCTTTTTTAACATCACAATCTGCTCTTACATCATTTTAACCATTTTTTCATTTCTACTATGTATGGTTCATACCTCAGCAATCAAAATTCATAGCAGACTTCTTGAAAGTTGGATGAGTGATATTTATCTATGATATGTAATAAGCAAATACAGAATAATCTTTAGCTTTAACTTGTATACCATACTTATACCCATTACACTGGTTATTTATTTTGAAATGGGAGCTTAAAGCATCAGAGAAGTTATTCCACTAGAAGGGTAGAGAGATATATTATCACTAATATAGAAAGATAGTTTTAGTTTTAGTCAATTTTCAGAATAAGAAATTACAGTGCAACTATCAAGCTTATATATATACTAAATACTTTAACTATGATAGCATCTGTAGAATAGAGACTATAAGTAAGTTATCCTGAATCTAGATAGTCCTCAAATAGAAATTTGGAAATCAATGGAGTTATTGGAAACTTCAGCAAGAATATCCAAGAATTAATCAATATAGGAGTAACAGAGTGGATCTATACTAATGGAGATTGGGGAGTGTAAATAGGGTAATAAAATTTATATGTAAGTTTGAGACAAATATGATTGAATTGAAATATAATAGTTTTTTCTAACTACTTTTAATGATTGTACTATTTCTCCTATTATATCAGAGCTTAAATCTAGTCCATTATATATTTATGTCTCCATATTGTTAACAACCAAAGTTTTTCGAGTGATTTTTTCTATAAATACTAGTTAGTATTCTTCTTTTCTGATCTCATGCTATTTACTAACTACCTGTTTACTATTCTAGTCAAATACTGGCTATTATCTCTAAGAAGAAAATATTTATGCTAGATACTTTCTTACTAAATAATATTACTTTATATAGACAAGTTATAATCCTACAGTATATGCCTTCTACTTGTAAAATATATATACTTTACTAAACATTATAAGGGAACTTGTCCTTGCACAAAGTTCAAGTACTCAAACTTTGCCTCTAACTTATCACATCTTGTTTCAATCATCCATTCCAGACCATAGATAATGCTTACTTTCTCATCCATACTTCCTAATCTCTTCTTGTATAGATTATCTTTTTTTATTTCTCCTTAGATATCTTTGCTGGTTCTTTGCCAAACTCTATAGACTTCTATCTCCAATACTTGAGAATCACTAGTAAACTATAGTAACTTGCTTAGCAGTCTTCATTACAGATAGCTACCTTAGGTAATATACCTAGTATATAAACCAGTAGTTTACACTATAGAAGTTTTATTCTGAAAATCAACCAAAACTGACATTCTCTTCTAGTATTGGTGATAACATACCTTGCCACTCTTCAGTAGTTTTAAGTTATGGTGTACTTGAACACTAACATTTTTATTTTCTTTTTATCTATTTTTCTTGATTTAATATTTTTTTTCTTTTTTCCCCCCTTATTTTCTTTGACAATAAAGAGGCACATGACTGCATGTCACATGTCACATGATATGAAATCATAGGCCTAAACTTTAGAAGAAGGAACTAGAAGAATAATGTCAAGATACATGTCTACAGTATGTTTATCTTATAGTGTACATATAGTATACTTATGGCTAATGCATGGACATTATGGTAGGGTTATTTATTGCTAGCATGAACTATATATATATTGTATAAATAGAGTAGCAATATATCAGAAATTCCTTGTCAAGTTTTCTTGTAATCCTTACTTGATATCCAGCTTAAGATTTATTGCTTATACTATTATTGGTCTTCTGACTAGTGGTTATTACAATAATAAGCTGAAGCTGAAGATTGTTCTAACTCTGTCTTCCACATTCTTGGATAATACATGACTAACTAGTTTTAAACTTTCAAGATGTCTCATCAGATCTTGGATAATGAGGTATGAACCATATCTAAAATAACCTTGTCAAACCTTATAATATTCTTACTCTTTGTCAGATGGGGTTTATACTGGAAGGTAAAAGCCTTGGAGATGTACTAAGTATAGAAACCTTATATAAAGAACATAGTAATTCAGAACAACCTTGGCTTTAGCTTATATACTATGCTGTCTGTCTGCTGTATGGTCACAAATTTAGAAGATGAATCAAAGTCTGAAAAAGATAAGTACTGATATAATATGTTGCCATAAAATACTAAGAATTGAGTTTACTTGAATACTCAATTATCAAACTGGCAAGTTACAGTGTAATTACTAGTCTTATATACAAAGAAGAATAACATAAAATGCTTGGGGATTTCAGATATAACTCTTAGTAGAAGTTTCAGTGGTGAAACACTGAAAAGAGTTAATAGGGAAACTTCACTATAGAAGACCAAGTCCAATAGGAATATATCTATTATAAAAGACTGAGTACTAGAAAGGTTCAAGAGTTGATTACATTACCACCATAGGGATATGTTACAGAAAATATGGCTATCATAAAAGATAGGCTTTTATTGGAAATTGTATAAGATATTTCCACTATAGAGAGAGGTCTTTAGAATAGATGGACTTAGCATATAACACTTTCTATCAGTCAGTACTGCTAGGATCAGATCCTATAGTCTTTCTTAGACTAACCCACCAAACACTGTAAATATCAGAGTTGTAAACCTTAGACTCAACATTTTTCTAATATTCTTTCATTTTTATCTTTCTTTCCCTTTTCTTCCTTTTACTTTTACTTGTACTTTTACTTCTTACAGACAATAAAGTGGCATGTGACTGCAGTCACATGCCATATCACAGAAGATAGCATCAAAGGCCTAGACTTAAGAAGAATGAAGTATGTTAATAGCATGTTTATCTTATGAAAAACATATGGTATACTTATAGTTAAGATATGAACATTAAGGAAGAAGTATTTATCATTAGCACAGACCAAGGCATTTTAGTATATAAGGTAGAAAATCCTGTATAGAGTTCTCTATCGAGTTCTCTTGTATAAACTCTATACAAGGTTCTATTCATTGATCCACTCTAAGAGCTTTGAGTTGTAACAGTAGACCACTGTAAACATGTCATCAACCTCTATTATAAATCTTTCTAATGTATCTGCTGTAACTTTTCTTTCTTTCTTTTCCAGTAGATTTCTAGGTGTTTACAATTAAGTATTAAGATAACTACTACTACTAGGAACCCTTATTCTATTCTCTTAAAACTTTCTAGAGGTGAGTGCTACTTATACTTATTAGTTATATAAATATACTTAGGATTTCCTAGAGATTGTGAAAGTCTGTAAAATCTTACAGACTTTACTAGTTGTTCTAACAAATACTATCCAATTAAGTAATATCTAAATAGCAGTCTGATCACTATTATTTATAACTATTTATGCTCAATAGTTAGCTCCTCTTTATATCTGAAGTCTAGCTTCTAAACCAAGGATAACTAACAGTTATGATGACCACTGATTAAGAATAGTAAAAGAATAAGAGTGAGGAGACTGCATGGTACAATATCTTCTAAGAAAGTTAAGTTCTACTATTATAGTAATCACTAACCAAAAACAGTTAGTAGCTCAAAGTAGTCTTACACAAGTTCTACTCTAAACTACATATACATATATTGTCTATGAGTTCACTATGCCTACACTATAGAAATATTATATTATATAAAAGACAAAGTGACATTAAATCAAGAAAAATGAATAAAAATAAATTTTAGAGTTTAAGTGTATTATGATACAATATAAGAAAGAAAAAATTATTTACAAAGATAAACTTAAGATAGAGGTATAATAATGTTGGGATAGAGAGAGATAATAAGTGAAAGATTCTTGATGCCAGAGAGTACTTCTAAGCTTACAGTAAAGTTCTTCGAACTTCTAAACTTTCTAGAAACCTTTTAGACAATGATGAATGATTTTCTGAGATTTAATAGTAGTAGAAATGTGACAGCTTTCATTGATAATGTGATGGTAGTAATACAGAGAGAAAAAGGACATGATGAAATTGTGGAGAAAATACTGAAAAAAATGATGGAGAATTATCTATTTCTCAAACCAGAAAATTATATATAAAAGATTAGAGAAGTTGGGTTTTTAGGAGTAATAATAGAACTAGATAGAGTGGAGATAGATAGAGTGGAGATAGAGATAGAGAAGATAAAGAAAGTTGTAGGTTTGCCGGTACTTTCTCAAAAACTTTGGTAATTGTTTAATAAGTCTGTTCAGTTTACTAAATGGTCAAAGAATAACAGACTACTTCTCTTTTGTGAAAAAATCTAACATTCTAAACTTGTGTTAACATATTATTTTTTCATACTACAATTTATGAATAGTAGGATATATAGATTATTGGAAAATAATAAAGCTCATATCATAGAACTATTAGTAGCTACATATGTTGAGGTATATGGGTCAATATGTTAGCACTTATGACTTGTATATGAGAACTAAGCCTATTTAGCACTTACTGCCTATCTCTAATATTAGGTAGAAGACCAGTAGTATAAATTTTGTCATGGAACTGCTAAAGTTAGCAGGGTTCAATACTGTGATAACCATAGTAAACTCCATCTTTAAGAGAATGTATTTTATTCTGACCTATACCACTATAGAACAAGCAGCCAGACTTTTCTTATACTATATACTAGCAAGCTATCAGAGTTGAAGATAGTAGATTCTGTTTATTTTATTTTTTCTTTCTTATTTTTATTTTTATTTTTATTTATTTTCTTTATAGGGATTGGGTTTAGTGTGATAGTTACACATGTTACAAGGCATGACAGTTGTTACTGTCACATGTCACATGATCACATGGTACAGATAAGGTTGTAGATTGTTTTGGAGCAGATAACATCATACATATAACAATAGCATGTTAGTCTTATAGAAAGTATATAGATTTTAGGATAAGTTAGTTGTAGTGTGTGTACAAACCATGATCTGTAGTATATAAAACAGAATAGCTTGTAATGAGAACTTTATTGAGTTCTCTTGTATAAACCTTATATAAAGTTTCTCTTTTAACTAGTTACTGAGTCTTAATTTATAATATAAACTGTATTATCTACTCAGAATTGAGCTCATGTCTTTTACAGTCTGGTACATGCAAACTAATAAACAGACTGAACAGATAAATCAGGAGTTTAACCAATATCTCTAGCTTTTTGTAAATAAGCAACAAAGTGACTAGCATGACATTTTTCTCTTAGGAGAGTTTTAGCACAACAAATATATACACAGACCCTATTTTTTCTGAGTACTAGACATCTTTTATAAATAAATTTTGAACCTCAACAGAGAGTGTTAAAGCTAAATTTGTATTCAAATTCATGAAACAGATAAAGTCTATACTTGAAAAGACTAAGTTCACAAGATCTTATATAGTAGATGATAAGTCAAAGAAAGAACATTATGTAGAATTTACATAAGAGAACTCAATAAGGTTTCTAGTACAAAGTATCTATCTTGTTGTAACAACTACTAGTTAAGACAACCAATAGTGTCACTAAGTAAACTTAATAGCAGAGTATTTTATAAAAATTATAAGAAAACTTGACAAGGAGTCTCCAATGAATTTCTATCCTATTTATACTATACATGCATGGCTTGTGCTAATAATAAATAGTCCTGCCCTAATGTATATATATTATTTATAAGTCTATTATAATATTATTATAAGACTAACATACTTCCTGATATCATTATTCTAGTCTCTTCTACTCCATTCTAGACCTATAATATCACATGATGTGATGAATCATGTGACCATGGTCACATACCTCTTTATCATCTAAGAAAAGAAAAAGAAAATCAAAAAAAGAATATTAAATCAAGAAAAATAAATTAAAAAAAGACAAATATTAGTATCTAAGTACACTATGACATACCTTATATACACTAGACGTCTATGCTATATGAGTTTTAGCTTATTCTAATGGCTATATATATTATATGCTATTAATATATAATATAATATTATTCTTCTAAAACTTTCTACTCTTCTATATGTTATGTGATTGTGTAACTTGATTTGTGACAGCTGTGACAGTCACATGTGATGTCACACTAATACCTAATCCTAAGTCTAAAAATAAGAAAATAAATTAAAATTAAAATTAAAATAAGAAAAGGAAAGAAATAAAGTCCACTATCTTGAACTCTAATAGTAGAAAAACAAGTGAGCCTCATATCTTATTGTTTGAAGCTTATCCCTTCCTTACAATGACTATATCTAGTTTTAAATATTATGAAGTCAACCATAACTTCTAATAATTTCATAGCTAGTAGATTTGTAATCTCTATCTTGGACTTTATGACTACTGATAGAGAAAAAGAATGAGAAATGGGGCAAGTTATGGACAGCTGCTGACATAAGAAGAGGTATCAGTACCTGATCAAGTGGAAAAACTTTGGACTTGAAACCAATTCTTGGAAAAGCATCTTTAATATTTTTGTACTACAAAAAGTAACAAAGTTTTATTGTTTAAATTTCTAGGCTTTGAAATTTGTTTGAGTGGTAGACTTATATCACAAAAAGTCTCATGAAATTACAAAAGAACTCAATAAAGAGTCTCCAATGTATTTTACACTATATATGTTGTAATTGAAGACTTATAGAGTGAAGTCAACAAAAAAATCTTGTATCAGAATTAACACAAGAGAATTTAATAGAGTTTCTAAGTACAATCTGTCTATTTTATATATACTAGGCTCATGGTCTATGCTACACTAAGATTAGCCTACTCTAAAGAGTATATGTTTACTTTAAAATCAATATATATAATATATATTGTATGATGTTATTGTTCAATGACTTTCTATAATGCTCTGTGTGACATGTAATTATGTGACCATGACTTGTGACATGTAACAGACATATGATATCATGCTAACTTCTAACTCTAAATCTAAAATAAAAATAAAGAGAAAAGAGAATGAAAATAAAAATAAATAGAGTCCACTATCTTCAACCCTAACAATATATGAATAACATACTGTAGCTATATATTCTGACATTATCTTTTTAGTATCTTCTACAATCCTCTACTGTACATAATCACATACAAAAGTTATATAACTGGTGACATCATATTATATAACTATAGTTATGTACCTTTTTATCATTTAGAAGAAAAAAATTAAATTAAATTAAGAAAAATAGATAAGAGAAAAAAAATAAAAAGGTCTAAAGTATATCATAACACTAGGTTTCTCTTGCTTGAGATTACAACAATCCTAGAGAGAACATATGTAAGAAAACATAACTTTTTGTACTTTTTACAAACTCTAAACTTCATAACAAATTCTATAGGATTATATCACCCTTTTCTAATATAAATCTTAACTCCATGTGTAAATCCCAATATCTTCTACTTCTTGTACAATTATCTTCTTTTCTTTACTATTACTTCTAGAGCTTTCCATAGTAATATAACAGTCTTCAATCTTTATTAGTAAATGTTTCAGAAGTTTCTCTCTTACTTCTAACCATATAAACTTTATAATTACTTAGTTATGTTAGTACTGATCTGCCAGATTAGTATACAGCTATTATATGCTAAGTCCAAACTCTGAACATAGCCTATCTTTCATGGTAGTATTATCTTATTCTAACACTTATTCTTAACTTACCCTTTATACTAGTGTGATTTTATAACTTATTCTTCATAATAATAATATATTCTATCAAAACTCTATAAGTACTCAGTCTTCTACAGTGAAATTCTTTTTTTCCAATCTTTATTATACTTATATATAAGGTATCAAAATTAAAGATGGTAGACTTTATTTATTTTTATTTCCTTTTTTGTTTCTATTTTTCTTTTTATTAATTTTCTTATTAAAGACTTAGGGTTAGGGATTAGTATAACATTGCATGTCACTATTACAAATTGTCACATGGCATAACTCAGTGTCACACATTGGTTACATACCATACAACACTATCATAGTTATATAATTATATATTATGATGGAATATGATAAAAGGTTTAGAAATAAGATGATGTTATATAACATGTTTAACATATATTAGCCTTAAGGAAAATGCATGGCCCTTTAAGGTAGACTAATAAAAGTATAGCATGGACCAGTAGTCTAGTATATATAAGGTAAACAGTTTTGTATTTAGAACTCTATTGAGTTCTCTTATAAATACTCATTCTAAGATTCTTCTTATTAACTAACTCTAAGATCTTTGAGTTGTAACATAAGGACTAGTAGATATTCTCTAGTTTAATAATTAAATATTATTAAACATCAACTTCAGTATTTTATTGTTATATCTTTAGAACTTAGAGTTAAAACCAAAAGAGTAAACCTTGGATTGGGTTAATCACAAGCTTAATAGAGAACTCTGTATAGGATTGCCTATCTTATATACTAAAACCCTATGGTCTGTGCTACTACTACTTTGGCCTACTTTAAATAACTATATGTTGATCTTAAGATCAATATACATTAACCTTCTATTGCTATTACATAATTTGGACTGTTATTGTGACCATGTCATGTGACTTGTGACTATGTGACAGTGATATCATACCAAAATCCTAACTCCAGTTTCCTAGATAGAAAATAAAATAAAATAAAAATAAAAATAAAAATAAAAAGAAATTTGGATCCAAACTTTGTAAATCTGACATTTATAGTAATATATCAGAACTCACTCCTCTTAGATTTTACTTCTTTTCTGAAGTTGTGACCTTGTGGTAGATAGACAGTATAGTATATAAGCTAAAACCAAGGTTATTTTGAAAAATCCATAATACTGTGCTCTTTGTATAAGTTTTTATACTTGGTACAAACTCCAAGTGAACTTTTGCTCTCTAGTATGAGCTATATCTAACAGTAGTCTAAGATATTATTACATCCCATTCTAGCCATCCATCCCAACCTATGAACAACACTTTCTGTCATGGTATACTTGAACATTTTCATTCTTATCTTCCTTTTGTTTTATCTATTTTCTTTGATTTAATTTCTCTTTTCTTTTTTTATTTCTTGGATAATGAAGAAGCATGTGACCACAGTCACATAATGTGTCACATGATATGATGTCATAGGTTTAAAACATAGTAAAAAGAACTAGAACAATAATATTAAAGATATAGTTGTAACATATTTGTCTCATGGTAATAGTATGATGAACTCATGGATAATATATATGGTTTAGGATAGGACTTCTAATAGTGGTATATAGTGTAGGAATATATTTGGGACTTCTTATCGAGTTCTCTTGTGATTTCTATAAGACTTTTGTAATTTTAAAACTACTTTAGTATACTATTGATTATTTTGATTAGTGGTTGCCACAACACTTTCTCCCTCATCTGTACTCTATGATCTCTTCTAGTATGGATCATCTCTTTCCATTTTCTCTTGGATCTTGCCAACTTTATGGACTTCTATCACTAACATTCAAAAATTACTTATATTTAGTATAACTTGCTTAGCAGTCTCCATTCTAAATACCTATTCTAGATAGAATACCTAGTATATAAACCAGTAATTTATATTATACTAGTTTATCCTAAACTTGACCAAAACTAGTACTAAATTCCTAGTATTAGATCTTGTTACTTTCCAGTAGTTCCAATTCACTAAGTTTATCAAGTTTTTCTAAAATATGTGATCAGTGCAACTCATAGAGGTGCAGTATATAAGTTGAAGCTAAAGGTCATTCTAATTCCATCTTCTACATTCTTAGATAATACATAAACTAACTATTTGGACTTTTGAGAGACTTTATTAAATCTCAGATAATAAGATGTAAACTATATCTAATAGATATATATGATAGTTGCTACTTCTAGCCTATTCTATTTTCTTAGGTTTCTATAGAGAAAAGTTATGTTTCAAGTATACTTCTATTATATGACTTAGATTTTCCAAGAGCTTAAAGAGCAAGCTTTATACTTTTGCTACAGTTATTCTAATATATATACTTAGTAGTACTTAAGTAGCTCTTAATTTATTTATATACTACATATACTAGTATATGTGGTTTGCTTATATTAAATTACCCTATAAATCTATATGTGTTCATCATGAGTATTATAACTCAAAGACCTTAGGGTTGATCAATAAGAAAAACCTTGTATTGGGTTAATATAAGAGAACTTGATAGAGAATTCTGTATAGGATCATCTACCTTATATACTAGAAGTTCATAGCTCATACTCTACTACTTTAGCCTACCCTAAATGACCATGTGTTTGCCTTAAGATCAACATGTGTTAAACATGCTATATAATGTTATTCTTCTGGAACTTTATATTCTTCTATTGCTACCATATGACATATGATAGTGTGATATCATGCCTAAACCCTAACCCTAAGTTTAGAATGAAAGAAAAGAACAATAAAAATAAAAAGATATTTAGAAAAAACTTAGATTCAAGCTTTGCAACTCTAACAATAAAAGCAACATATATTTATCATAAGTCATTATTGTTTCTAGTGTCTTTTATTTCTTTTCATATTGAGTAATCTTAATTATATTTATTGTTATATACTTTGTGATATTATATCATATGACATGTTATATCCTATTGTCATATGTTACTTTATTATCAAAAGAAATAATAAATAAAAAAGACATAAAATTAAAAAAAAAATTGAGAATAATCATAAAGATTCAAAACATATCATAATATCTCAGATATATGAAGGAAGTTTCATGGAGATACCAGAAAGTCCAGTAAGAATGTTTAAGAAGTAATCAATAATAAAATAGAGAGTTTTGATCTATACTAAATAAGGTTGGAAAGTATAGACATAAATAAGGGCCTTATCTGAGAAAGGATCCAGGTAAGGATGGATTGGCATGTAACACCCTCTTCTGATCAATTTGCTGCCACATTTCTTGTATCTTTACTCTCTTGTGCTTTTCTTCTACTTTTGCCTTTTTCTAATGGTCATAGCTCTTTTATACTACTTTCCAGTTGTTTTTGGAGATTGATCACTTTCTATTAGTCTTATTCTCATTGCTCTATTCAAACTTCTTTAATAAGAACTCTTTCTATTCATTTTCTCTTACTATTTTCTTAGATATTTACATATGTTTATCTATTATCTTATCCTCCTCTTCAAGCACTCTTAGCTCTCTAACATTTGTCAACTCTTCATTTATCTACCTAAACTCTGTTTTCATCAGTATTAGTAACTTATTTACTATCTCAAATTTTTGCTTCTCCTTTGCTAGCTCTTCCAATATGTTGTCCTTCTAGATCTCTGCTATTCTGCCCTATACATATGACAATACCCAACTAGTCCTAACATTCTCCCTCAATCTGATGACTCCTGTAGCTGAGTGATGAATATTCAATCTTATATTTATAAACAGCAATAACTTAGTTTTTTTGAAAGGTGAAGCTAAGTCTATTGTTATATCTATAAACAATGACAGTTAATATTACTGAGAAGTAGCTTAATAGAAATCAAAGTAAGCAAAGTGTATCTCAGTTCCCAGAAGATAAAAATGAGGTGTACAATTCACACAATCCACACTATCAGGCAAAAATCATGCTGATTACATAATAAAAGAACCAGAAATTGATGACCCATTAAGATTTAAACAAGAATGAGATGACAATGATACGGAGGAGTGTAGTACTTCTACAAAAGTGACACCTATGTGTATTATTGACCTCGTACTGAGAAATTCCAACCATCGTCTCTTCACTACTTCCTCAATCGATATTTGGAATCTGCTTTCCTCTATCTACAAATTCCACCCTCAGGAAAAGTCCTATTATGATATCATAGTCTGTGAGTATGCAGCAGGTTTCTTAGCCACTGCCGCTAAGTTATGAGTTATCCCTCCCACTTTTTCAACAAGAGCAAGATGGAGTATTAGTATCGTATTGATACCGCAACGTGATACAGCTTGTGACATGGTGACACGACACCACTTGCCAAGCTCACTCTCACAGAGTGCTGAATCACAGTTGAATGTCCCTGGGAGAGTTTTCAGTTATACATACGCTGAAAATTACTGCTCTTTCTCAGAACCGGGAGCAATTGCAGCATCTTACCAATCGCTTATTGTCCGCTTATTGTTCGACTAAAAATAAAACGGGCTTTTTGTCTTAATCCCTTTATAAAAGGCCACAGAATGAGCGTTTTCAAAACGCCATCCTCACAATCTTTGTTTTCGCTGCACACTCCAACTGAATTCTAACTCTGACTCGTGACAGAGCCAACATGGACGCTTTTTCATTATGGAGGCATGTCTTCTCGCCCTCTGAAGATGAGGATCCTATTCCCGTGGATGAACAAAATCCCACATCAGGTTTTTGTGTAATTGCATGAGGCGCAATTTGACTTATTTCGACGATATGGTGAGCATCTTCTCCTCTCCGCAGTTGGGTACTGACTCAGTGGTCTGTCTAGCGTTCGTAACGTGCATTATTACCGCTATTTGCATTTCATGTTACAATGTCGTGGGGTTTTATGGAGGCGGGAATGTTTTTTGTATACTAATGAGTCTTGATTTTATTTGACACGAGTCCGTGTATTATGGTGCAATGTACTATGCGTATATTTGAGATAACACTCAGACTTGGGACTCTAGGCATATTCATGCCGAAGGGTTTTGTGAGTACCTTGTACATGGCTGGTAATCCACTAGAGTCCCCTGGATGAGGATCAGCAAGGGATAATGAAAATTGACTTTGGAATGAAATGTGTACTCATTTCCGCTAAAAGTTTCGAGCTCGAATCATAGCTTTCATCAGATGTTGAAGCAGCGGTGGTGTTTAAAATTGGGACAAGAATATCACATTGGATGGTACAGCTGCTGCCATCATGAGCCCAACGAGCACTCGCCAGCCTTGACGTACCCCCACCACAACCTCGGGTGGAGAACAAAGAGGTCTCGCTGATGAAACACTCTCAGTTCGAGAGCACAATCTCCCTGAGCTCCAAAGCCAAAGGAACTCATCCTGGCTTCGTAATATACAAGGACAGAAGTAATATTGAGATCAGCCAGGACGTACCCGACTTTGTTTTGCATTTCCCAACATTACGAAACCCTAGTCCAGTGATTGGAACGAAGGATAGATAGCAAACCAGACCCAGTCTAGGGAATAATTACACTACTCCTCTACCTATAAACTACTATTCGTGGTCTGTTTGCAATTACTATGGACTGCAACTACTACAGACTGACCACCCATGTACTAAACCAAATGACTAGACTAGCCTATAAATATAGAAAGAGACATGCCTTAATCCCTCTCCTAAGATCACATCTTTGCAACATTGCTGTATGACTTTCCCGACAGATGAATCATCCGCATTCTAGGAGCATTAGGGTATGAACAATTGTTAGAAGTGATCTTTAAGACTGAGAAGATCATAGTTGGCATGGACTTAATTTCAGGATTTATTTAGTTAGTACATCACATGATCACATGTTCCCTGTAAACATGTTTTCTGGCTTCTAGTCATTTACAGTTGTCCACAGTTCATTGTGTGATTTCTAAGTCAGAGCAACTCCTGAGGTTGCTAGACTACATTATTTGTTATCTGTGCTCTGATTTTATCATCAATGAAGTTCATGGTAACTTTTTGATACTCCTTTTAGTATTTTCTAAGTTAACTTGTTGAATGGTTGTCCCTGCTACTTTACTAGGTATTAAATATGTTTCCCTCTCTACCACAATTTTGAAATCTTCTTTACTTCTATTTTTTTTATAAAATTTCTCTTGGATTTATAACTATAGGTGCTTTCTCTTGTTGTTGATCAATCTTTGAGATATAGTTTGAGTTAGATTCATTTATGACTAGATAAAGATTCTCCCAGGTTTTTGGAATCACAAGTTCACAAAGAAGAATGCAGCTTGGAATATAAGATAAGTGTTATCCATGTTTCAGACAGATACAACTCAGAGTTTGATCTATGACAATTTGTAAAGTGTAAGGATATAGAATTGTATTTACAACTATATATTCAATAACCATAAAGAAATTACCAGGAAAACTGAGTAGAAGAGTGGAAGACACTTCAAAACTCCAGGAAAACCTAAGCTTATATTGAGAGCAACTACAATATATATGACTTACCTCTAGGAAAATCTAAGAAAATAGAGTAAGGTTTTGTAGAGACAACAAATATCTTAAATACTCTACAGAATCATTTCTATCAAATGGGACACTACTGACCTAATTATATAATGATAGTACTAATATGGTTAGAAGTAGCTAGAAATGATAGAACCTTGTAGAATACTAGATCTAGATATAACTATAGCTTACCTTTTGTGACAAACTTCATTCAACTTGTATCTTCACAACTAGTAGACTAATTTTCACAAACTAAGTTGCACTGAAAAGCCTCAAATGATGGCTATCTATATATATCTCAAGAAAAACTGAATGCATTCCCATGATCAAACTTGTATTGGAAAGTGCTTATCAAACAGTTTTTAATGATATACTATATATCATATGGAGATCAGTATTTATAGAGATATAAGCATATCAATATAGTAATATAATTAACTACCTTTTCAAATTAGCCTGACATCTGCTATAACAGATAATAGCCCTACCAGGTACAAGTTTTGATTATATAATAGAAATAGCTTGTACACAGACTATTACTATTTTGTATATAAATACTTTTATATTTAAGGATTAGATCTCAGACTTAATAATATCATTTATCATCAATTTTTATCTTTTCATCATTGACATCTGTATTGATCTTTATTATTATTGTTATTATTATTGAACTTTTAAATCACTCCTAAACCTCTGAGAGTGCATCTCAGGTTCAGATATCACAAATAAGTAGGTAGTTCATTTTGTGATACTTTTGGTATATGAATGACTTTGGAAGATAGAAAAGAGTAATACTCAAATAACAACACAGATAATAATGGATGAGACTGTAGATATAGATAAAGAGCTGAAAAGATAGCATAAAAATGTTAGTCTTCTTACATCCAACCTCTCTTTCAAATTATTGTAATTCAAAGTAGAGAGAGTGGAGCAAAAGTTGATAGTATGAAAGTCAGAAGTATGAATATCTTGGAGCTTTGAGATAAAATTTGGCCACTTAATCTGGTACAAACATATACAAGGTATTTTATATGGTTGAGAGATAGATAAACCTTGTATTATATCACTTAAATCTTTTTCCTACCTTATACCACCTATATCTGGTGTTCAATATTGTCAAACTTACTACTATTCTAGAAGATTCTATATTAGATCAAAAGTTGATTTAGCCTTTGTATTATTGATAATAATGAAGAATGGGAGATGGAAAAGATATTGGAAAAATATCGGCACAAAAAGATATATCAGTATCTAATCAAGTGGAAAAGCTTTGGTATAGAAGTTAACTCATGGAAAAATCCTATATATTGATATACTAGCTTAGCAAAAGATTATGTAATATAAATATTTAAGGTATTGAGATAGATCTTATTATCTAAGTAAAAGACAGAGATAGATATTTATTATTAGGAGATATTAGTATTACTATAAGTCTAAATCTACTTTATAGAGGTTTAGTTATACTCTTAGGCTGATTGTTACCTAGACTAGCTCCTGATAGACTGATAACCACCATTATCTTATTCTAATCCCTATTATCTAGTCTGCTACAGTAATACTATAGTTATTTAGTTAATTATAGTTATAGATATTAATCAGTTAATTACATAGACTATATGCTTGAATGTCATATACAAGTCCACTCATCTGGAAATACATCCCTGCGGTGGAGTCACCTCCAAATCATACAAGCCTACCTTCTACGGCGGCCACCTTTCTCACAACATGTCTCATGGTAGTGCTGCAACCTTCCGGATATTCCATCTTCCATGGCGGAGATACTCCTATTCAACTCGGTCTTCCATGATGGAGTTACTTCTATCAGTATCTCAACACTGAAACCTCCGCTTGGGGCAATAGGGGTTTTACTACTGAAACCCCGAGCATCTCCTATACTATCAGTTTATATATAAGACTAGTAGTTACACTGTAATTTGCTAGTCTGATAATCGACAAAGATAAACTCTTATTGAACTTGATCTCCGGTGTTCAACAGCAACACACCAATCAATACTCACTTCCACTTGGACTTTCTTCCTTTTATCTGAAGTTGCGACCACACGGCAGACAGATGGCACAGCACATAAGCTAAAGCCAAGGTCGTCCCACAAGTCCATTCATCTCCAAGTCCATCCTGTGGAATTTCACCCCGGTGTGAACCGCACCTGACATTGAACCATTCTATTATAGTATATATAGTAGTAGTATAATAGTAGAATATCTTATTCAAATATTATCTGGAGTTTCTGGACACTTATAACTTCTCAAGTGAGATTAATCTTATATTTATTATTTACCATAGTATCTAATTATGTCTTCTTGTAACTTCCAGACTATAAATCTTATCTCTTAAAGTATCAACTTTATTTTCTTGTTAGAGTTGTAAATAATGAACTTAATTCTTATTTATTTTCATTTTCATTTATTTTAATTTTGGTTTTTCTTTTTTCATTTTCTTTTCATTTTCTTTATTTTAAACTTAAATAAAGAGTATAATATAATATTATATGTGATAGCCATATAAGTTACAAAGTATAATAGAAATATGATATCTGTTACAGAATGGTTACATATGTCACAGTCATAAGTCACACAATTACATAACATAGAGAAAGATATAGAATATTTTGGAATAAATAACATCATATAATATAACAATAGTATATTGGTCTTATGAAGTGTATATAAATATTAGGGTAGGTTAGTTATAGTATGAATACAGACCATGGTTTATAGTATATAAGATTAATTAGTTTGTACTTGGAACTCTATTGAGTTCTATTGTATTAACTCTAATACAAGATTTCTCTTTTAATCTTACTTTTGGGTTTAAGTCATAATATTGTTTTATAAACTTTGTGATGCTGTCTAGTTTCAATTTTTATTGATGTGGTTCAAACAAACATGTACAAGATATTCAGTATTCAAGAGTTTTCAAACTCTTATATTTTATTATATTTTTCTTAATTTTTTCTTAATTTTATATTTTCCTTTGGTTTCCTTTTTCTTTACTTGGATAATGTAAATAGGATGGTGTAGAGGCATATGACTGTAGTCATATCATATAATACTATTAAATATATAATTACTATTCAAAACATAAATATAACATGTTATTCTTATATAAGACTTATAGAGAATATAAGAAGACTACAAACTCCAATATCCAATGTTAAGATTATAGACTTTACACTCTTACTATATTTTTATATTCATTATCTACTGCTAAATCTATAGAGCTTATTATATTAATCTTACTACTTTTGCATTATAACTTTGACTACTATCAGTATCTTGGTGACTATTATCTTATGCCCTTATATGCTATTAAATAGATATCTACTATTTTCATCAGAGTGTCTGAATATCTAGACATTATCATTCCTTGTCTAGTTAGTACTTTTCTACTAAATTGCAATGTATTTTAGAGTATTTAGAATAGTTGTCACCTTTAAAAGACCTTATTTTGTTCTTTTAGATTTCTCTAGAAGTAAGTAAGTAGTGTGATTAGTATAGTCAGTCAATAAAACTCAGATTTTCCTGAAGCTAATACTACCTAATTTCATAGATTTTGCCTAGTCAATCTAATAGCAGAACAGAATCTCCTCTTGTAAGATCTCAAAGCATTATTAGTCTAGTAGTCTCAAATTACCTATCTTAATATCTTGATCTCCTTTCTCTTTTCTTGTTTTTAAAATAATGTCTACTTCAAGTAATTACTCCATAAATTTTGTTAACACTAACAAAGTTCTAGACCTTTTCTAGCATCATTTATTAGAAGTAGCTAAGTACTAGCATATCTTGGAGCTTTTAACTAAAAAATATCCTTACTAGTCTTATAAGCTAACTTTATAACTTATGGACTTTAGTATTTAACCTCATTCTTATACTTGTGAATATAGCCCTTTCTCTACTAACTCTGAGATTCTCTTTTTCTACTATACTCATATACTAAGAAATCCATTCCACTACTCTTGATTCAATATTTTGCTCCCTCCAGACTTTAGCAGAAATTGACAAATAGAGTAAGTTTTCCCTAGTATCTGTTCTTTCCATATTTTAATATTCAGAAATCAGTTTATTTGTGACTGAAACAAGATCTTCTAAGTTCTATTCTTCTTTAGAAGTGGCTATGCTTTGAAAAACATCTTCCATAAAGAATTAACTACTAAAATCTTCTCCATTGTATTATGGCTGTAGTTCAAGCAACTTTTTAAAGACTACTTTTTCTCTATCAATATTGCCATAAAAGTAGTGAACTAGCCCAAGAAGATAGCATACTATTAGAGTAGCTGTATAGTAGAGAACTACTTAGATAAGTTCCAAATCTTAATCTCAAAGGCTAGCTATTCAGACTTATACATCATAGTAGTCAAATTCCATTGTAGACTTAGAATAGCAATCTAGGACTAGATTAGAACCTTACTAGTAAGAAAACTAGAAGACACTAACCCTATATAGTTTGAGACTATAGGTAGACTAAGTATGGCAAAAAAACAAAGTATTTCAGTCTATTTTGGAAAAGTATTTCTGTGTTACAACCTTTACTCATAGAGCTTAGATTGCACTTAGGCAAAGACTTGAGATGAGAAGAGGGATTGATTCAAGTGGTAAAGTGTAAGAATACAGGATAGTATCTATGCTATATATACATATAAGCTATAAGAAATCAATGTGTAGTCTATGAGGAAAACAAGTCATAGAATATGAGGAGAATATGAGGTTAGAGCATCTACTTTGTGAGGTGCTGACTGAGACTACTTCAGCACAGCCAATTATATAATCAGACCCTTGTTTCTTCTCCATGTTGCATCCTTGAGGTATCAATTGTAATAATACTCTGTTTTCAGCATTCATGTCCCCATAAATAAAACTAACACTTTAAGTTCTCCTACCATGTATATTACCACCAATTCCTTGTTAGGACCTATAATGACTTATCCTCGATTGTCGATAGCAATGAAGAATGGTTCATATGACAGGCCTCCTTAGAACATCTTTATTGGATATCTGTTCCTTAAAGTTTCCATGTTATGTTTATTATCTGCCAATGCTATTGTGACTTCTTTCCAGAAATCAGGGTCTTGTTCACCCCTTGATCGAAGTACTTGATAATATGGTAGTGGTTGGAAGATCCTTGTTTGTATAGGAAATTTAATAAACTTCATGTACTTAAGTAGATTGTCAATTTCCTCATTTATAAAACTTGAACTTTTTGTTGATGATACTGATTCCGATACCTTGTATGGCTTGATTAAGATAACTTCTTCATCCTCAACTCTTCTTTCTTTCTTCTTCTGTTATTCTTCATTCATGTACAACTTCTGGATTTCTCAAATGTTTTTGTCTACATAGAAATTCTCCTTTTCTTTATATCTATCCAGTTCATCAGCTAACATCCTTTGAACTTGAAATGATCAATCTTCTATGTTGTTTTGAATCAGATATCATAGGTCTTCTAATATCACTAGAATATTCATCGCATTTGTTATCCAGTTGTTAATGCTTGCTATTAAAATAGATCCCTCCATCTCTGCAATCATCATATTTGCCACTTCTGCTATCTTTTTCATGTCCTTTACTGTTACAAACTCAAAACCTTAGAGTTGGTTAAGAGAATGAACCTTGTATTGGGTTAACACAAGAGAACTCAATAGAGAACTCCATATAGGATTGTCTACCTTATATACAAATACCTAATGGTCTGTGCGAGCTATTTCTAGCCTACCCTAAACAGCCATGTGTATGCCTTAAGGTCAACATGTGTTTCACACATTGTATGACATCATCCTTCCAGAACCTTCTACATTCTTTTATGTACCATGTGACTTGTGACCATGTCATCTGATGTGACCTGCTGTGTGACGGCGTGATCTTGTCACTCTAACCCTAACCCTAGTTCTAAAAATAGAAAATAGATCGAAAATGAAAAATAAAATAAAATAAAAATGAAAAGGAAAAATAAAAATTAAGTCCACCTTCAGCAATCCTGACATTTACCATCTTTTACACATCAATCATCATCTCAATTTCTTTTAATACCTTGTAATATAACCTTGTCCAGTTGTTTTATTCTTTCTTCATTGCTTGTGCTTCTTTCATGTTATTCAACTTTCTTGAAACATAGGGGTTTAGAGAAGTGGGGGCAGTTGCATAATTGTTGTTGGTGATTTGAGAAGACATTTGATTTGAAAGTTTGAGTGAATGTTTTGAACTGTCAAAATAGGCTTTTGCTCTCCCCTCTTTATAGGTTTTGACTTGAACACCTAGTCCAATAATCTTTAATTGCCTCTTTTGCATGAGGCAACCCTGATTTCACAATCCATTGGTTATGCTTGTCTCCATAACCTTTCCAATACATGAGGTATTGTGTCTCTCTACCTCATTTCCTATGCTTCCTGACTTCTTTCACTTCATATTCTTCTCCTTCATTAATAATAGTTGGTGGTGGTGCTGGTTCCTTATGTTGTCCTTTGAACTTTGGTTCAATGCATTGTGTTAGGAGATCTTCATTGAACACATTGTGAATTGCCCATCCTTCTAGAAGTTCTAGCTGAAATACTCCTAAACCAATATCCTTTGAGATTCTAAAGGTCTGTATTGTTTTTGGTTCAACTTCTTTTAGGGTTGGTTTGATTGGATATTTTTGTTTTCTAACCACATGTTGTCTCCAACTTTCAATCCTTAAGAATTTCATCTTTTCTTGTCAAACTGCCTCTTCATATTCTTTTGTGCCTCTTCCATTGACTTTGTGGTCTGCTTTCAGCTCTTCTGTAATCCTACAAGAAATTCTTCTAATCTTGGAAACTCCAATTGTACCACATGGTCATCCTTCTATAAATGCCTTCCAAAGTTTAGTTCAAATAGTGTCCTCCCTGCTACCATATATCTTTTGTCATTGTACTGAAATTCCGTAGCTGCTAGCCAGTCTGTCCAGTTTATCATGCTGGTAGTTGACATAATGTCACAAGAACATTCCTATTTCTTGATTGATCCATTCTGTTTGTCTATCTGTCTGAGAATAATATACCATTGATAATTGCCTTATAGTTCCCAGTGCTTTCATAAATTCTTCCATGAATCTGGATGTGAATTGTAGTCCTTGGTTGCTGAGAATATTTCTTGGGATCCTATGTAGTTTCCAAATTTTGTCTCTATGAATTTTTCCATACCTTCTGAGGAGATATTTGTTGTTGTTGCCTTTAGTTGAATCATTTTTGTAGACTGGTCCACAATAACCACTATAGTGTTCATTCTATTAGGCCTAGGTAAAGGTCCAATGATATTGATGCTAATCTCTTGCCATGGTCCTTGAGGTATTTCCAATGGGTGTAGTTCTTCTGATTTCTTCTGATGTTAGACTTTGTTCTGTTGACACTTGAAGCAACCTTGCACATATTTCTTGACATCTTCTTTTAGGCCTGGCCATCAGTAATTCTGTTTGAGCAATTCTAGCATCCTTTGCTATCCTGGATGTCCCACATCTCCTGAGTTGTGATTTTCTTGTAATATTTTCTCCCTAAGTTTCTTGTTACTTGGGATGTATATTCTTCCTTCCATAAATACAATCCTGTCCTGTTCCTATAATAATCCATCTTTATTTTCCAATGCTTGGATTACTTCTTGCTTCCTGGTATTATTCCTCTTGATCTCTTTTAGCATTTCTGTCTTGTTTGTTATTATCATTTTCTTCAGCATGATTACTTCTGCTATTGTTCTCCTTGACCATAATTCTTCCTTGAGTAATTGAACATCTTTGTTATCCTCCTTCATGTTTACTTGATCTTTTCTTGACAAGATGTCTGCCTTTGTGTTTGTCTTCCCTAGAATATGCTGTAAAGTGAAGTTGTAGTCCTACAGCTTCAAATACCATCTGGCCTGTCATTCATTTAACTTGTGAGGTTCTCTAAAATATTTCAAGTTCTTGTGGTCCATTCAGATCTTGAATAGTTCCATTATATCCAGTAGATATTGTCTCCATTTTGTTAAGGCTTCTATAATTGCCAGTAGTTCCTTATTGTAAATTTCATAGTTTCTTTTTGCTAGTTGTATTGTTCTTGATGAGAATGCTATTGGTTGACATTTCCCTTCTTACTCTTGGGATAGTACTCCTCCAATTGCATGTTCTGAAGCATCTGTTTCCACTCTAAATTTTCCTTCTCTTTTTGGGAGTGAAAGTACCAGTTGACTCATTATCTTGTCTTTGAGTTTGTTAAAAGCTTGTTGATATTCTTCTTTTAATTTTCATTTCCTCTTTCCTTTTAGCTCATTTAGTGGTTTTGCAGTGTGACTGAAGTTCTGGATAAATTATTTGTAGAAATTTGCAAATCTGAGAAAGCTTTCTATATTCTTGGTCTTTGTTGGGGTTTTCTATTTCTTCACTATCTTGATTTTCTCTTGTTCCATCTTAACTTGTCCTTTTCCAACTATAACTCCTAGAATCAGGATTTCTTCCATGTCGAAGTCGCATTTTAATTGTTTAAAACACAAATTATATTTCTCTGTTATCTTTAGGAATTGAATTGTCCTTTCCTCTAGTTCTTTCTTTGTTTTGGCTGGTATACCAAAGTTGTCCATGTAGTTTGCTAGTACTCTTTCATAGAGTAATTCCCTGAATATCCTGTTTATCATTCTTTAGAATATTTCTAGTGAGTTGCATAATCCAAAGTACATGACTTGTGGTTCAAACAAGCTTTTGTTTGTCAAGAAGATGGCTTTCCATTTGTCTCCTTCCTTAATTCGTACATTGTTGTATTTCCAGATAAGGTCAAGCTTGTTGAAATATTTCACCTCCTATAATTTGTCTATTACTTCTCCAATTAGAGGTAGTAGTATCTTGTCCTTTATTATAACCTGGTTGAGCTTCCTATAATCTTGAACCAATTATAGTGAACTGTCTTTCTTTGAAATGTAAAAACAGGACACTGTATATTGTGATTTTGATTCTACTATTAGTCTTGCCTTGAGCTGTTCATCTAGCCATTGATTTAGAGCTTCTTTTTCTTTCAGTGTCATTGTGTAGGCCTTTGTGTTTAGTTCCCTTGGTACTTCATCTGGAAATTTGATTTCATAATCCCATTCACATCTTTCCAGTAACTTCTCAAACTTCTTCTTGTTGAATAAGTGTATGAAGGGTTGAATATACTCTAGTAAATCTTCTGGATTTGTTTTGTCTAGTTCCTTTCCTATTTCTCCATTGTCCTGTGTTATAGTTTCCATTGCCTGTATCCTTCTGGTTTTGAATTCTATGTTCCGATATTTCATCTTGCAACTTCCTGAACATCTTGTGAATTTTATGGTCCCATTTTTCTAATTGACTTCTGGGTTATACTTGACTAGCCATTCATATCTTAGGAATATATCTGTGCCATTTAAATCTGTTACTTTCAGCTGCTTCTTGTATCTATTTATTTTGACTTCTAGAGATACCATCTTGGTAATCTTTCTGTTTTTTGTTCTGTCTGTATTGAATACTTCAAATGAGAAGTTTATCAGCCTTGTTTGGATCCTCTTGTCCTTGACCAATTCCCATATTTGTATATCTGGAATTCACCAGTGTCTTCACTTTGAGTTTTTTGCTGTTCTTTGTTTTTACATCTGCTTGCATGTTCAATTCTCTCTTTCTCTCACTATTTTGGCAATTTGGAATAATATATTTATTTTGGGAATTTACATAAGAGATTTCTTGTACCATGCTTACTTGAGATTGTCACCAAAACCCTGCTCCTTCTTTTTGTCATTTTCATTGTCTGAATCTTTCTGAATCTTTTGTTTCTTCATTGACTGTGTTCCTTTATAGTTCTTGGCTATGTGCCCTTCTTTGTCACATTTGAAATATTTTCTTGTTTCTCATTTTTTTTTCTTTGACTAGCATTCCTTTGCCATATGTCTATACTTGTTGCAATTGAAGTACTTTGGCTTCTCATCTTTGAAATTATCATTAGACTTTCTAATGTTCATGAGCTGTCCTTGCCCTCCATAGGTTATTCCTATGCTTGTTTTATAGTTATTTTGTCCTCTGTGGACTTGTATCCTTGTCTAACTGACATGATTGCTATCTTCCACTCCTTGAGTGTCTCAGGTGCTGCTATGGGTGGATATCCCAATATCATCTTTATGATATCTTGTTGTATGTTCTTCTTTAATAAGAATATTACATGTAACTTGTCTGTATCAGCCTTCATGGCCAGTACTTTAAATTCTATCATAAAGTCAGTAGTGTTTCATTTTCCTTGTTTAAAGGATTCTATTCTTCATTCAGTATCTACTGCCTTTGTCTTGTTGCTGAACATTGTTTTGATTTCTTCATAAAATTATTCTAATCCTAGGTACTTAATTCTTCATCTAGCTTGTTGAGCTTCTTTTGTGCATATATTCCAACTATACCTCCTTTAAGGCAAGCCAGGATTGCTGTAATCCTGTTGTTGGTCTCCATAACCCTGTTACTCTTAAGAAACAATCACATTCCTCTTCACTAGTCTTCAAATTTTGTTTGGTTACCATCAAACCATCTTGGGTCCAGTACCATGTTCTTTAGTATCACTGCCTATATATTCTCATTGATTGCTGCTAGTGCTAGTGCTTCTGACATCTCTATGTCTGATTATTTATAGTTGTCTGAGGTTTCTTCCATGATCTGTAAAGATCTTAGTCATTCCAACAATGCCTCAATATCATTTGTTCTTCTGGAACTTATCTTGGTTCCTCTTTGTGTTTAACACTACACATGTTTCATCTGACAAGTATTCTGTCTAGTTTCATCCATGGATTCTTTCCACTATACCTCTCTTGCAAGGTGAGCTTGTCAATGCTTTACCAAATGTTATGACCTTTACTTGTAGAGCTTAGGTTGCACTTAGACAAAGACTTAAGATAAGAAGAGGGATTGATTCAAGTGGTAAAGTGTAAGGATAGAGAATAGTATTTATGCTATATATACATATAAGCCATAAGGAATCAATGTGTAGTCTATGAGAAAAATGAGTCATAGAACATAAGGAGAACATAAGGTTAGAGTACCTACTTTGTGAGGTGCTAACTGAGACTACTTCAGCATAGCCAATTGTGTCATCAGACCCTTGTTCCTTCTTCATGTTACATCTTTGAGGTATAAATTGTAACACTTTACTAATCTTCACACTTTGCTAAACTAAAGTTATGTCTTTCTGTTGACAACAATAAATCCCTACCACCTCAACATTCTAATGGCCTTCTGTACTGGTGTTTCTCTCAGATATCCCTATAGACATAGATACTGCTTACAAATTCTATCTTACATCCATCCAAGAATGTTATCACTATAAGAATTCAAACCATGTGGCTTATAAGTGTTTAGAAAGACTAGATATTAGACAATTAACCACTGAGAAACAGAAGAAGCTTATGGAGAATCTCAATGCATTAAAAGATATCAAAATACAATAACAATTGGAACTAGAGGAGCCAGATAACATAGATAACTTGGATAGCATGATAATTAATTAGGATTTAGCATAAAAGTAACTAATAGATTGTAGACCCTAGCCACTTGTAAATAGATTTACTGTACTTTCAATAGAAGAATATGAGGATTTCAGTGACTCTACAGATGTACTCATTTATCTTCTCTATGAAAACTCTCTCTCACCTATTTGATGTTTTAAATAGTAAAAGAAATTTCTTTAATGATCTATCATTAGTACCCTCAATATCTGTGAAGTATTAATATATCTTCTTATTACTCTGAAAACTACTAACACATCAGAATCTTTATCCATGTGAACACTAGTGGACTTTAGAGTAACAGTTTCAGAAACTTTTATTAACCAGAGTTTTGTAGAGAAAAATTATATAAATACTTATAAGCTTTCTTACTCTATACTTCTGATAAAGCTAGCTAGATTTCTAAGATAGCAGATATTGTGCTCCATTATAAATCATATTTGGATCATATTTGGAGTAAATATTGTTTGCTTTCTTTAGCCTGAGTAAACAGAATCTCATTCTTGGGTTCATCTGACTAAAGACATATAATTCTCAAATTGACTGGCAAAAGGAAAAGATTGTTATAACATACAGCTCCACCTACTGTTCTAGTTGTCAAGATATCAAGAAAGTGGATAAGTAGTCAATATGTATCCTAAATATATATTACTCTAGCTCTTTTCCTACCTTGGCTAAATATTCCAAAAATACAGCTATTGCTTTCTACATATCTGGCAGATATCAGGAGAAGTTAGAAGACTACATCTATATGACTGACTACTTCCTATATTCTTAGACTTAGATCTCTATATTGCAATGTTTCCTTCATAGCTCCTCTCTGAAAACTTTTGGAAAAATCAGATGATAGGTAAAAATACTTCTAGTTTTCCTTCTCATATTTAGAGATTTGAGTTAGTCTTTGCAAAATAAAACTTTGACATACTTCTAGACCACTATATGTGGAACTATGCTGCTGAACTCATCTTTGGATGGAACCAAAATTATTTAAGATATATTTCTTATTACCTATAGAGCAGTTGGAGCTTAATATATTTCTTGCAAAAAATCTCTATTCTAGTTAGATATATCACCCTAAGTCCCCTATAACTACACTAGTATTATTCATAAAAAGAATAGCTCCCTCTTATTGATACAAAATTTTAAAACTCTCAATACTATAACAATCAAAAACAAATATCTACTCTTTTTGATCTCCAGAATTATATTGCAACTCCAAAATGCAAAGTACTTTACCAAGCTTGATATTTATTAAAGTTTTAACAATGTCTACATCAAGCCCTGAAATGAGTGGAAGATAACTTCTTGCACTGACTGTAGACTTTTCAAGCCCTTGGTAATATTCTTTAGCATACTAATAGTCTGACCATATTCCAAACTACAATAAATATTATTTTCTGTAATCTCATAGCTAAAGATATTATAATTGTGTACTTAAACAACATTCTGATCTTCACTTGGATATTGGAAAAACAATACAGAGTAGTTTTCAGAGTTTTAGAAGTTCTAGCTGAGTATAAGTTATTTCTCTACTCTAAAAAATATAAATTTGACAAATAGTAGATTGAGTACATAGGCTTGGTCATTTCTAGAGAATAGATCCAGTGAAAGTGGCTGAAGCTTGTAACTGGCTAGTCTTCTAATACTATATTAATTTGCAAGTATTTTCTGGTTTTATCAACTTCTACTAGAGATTTATTCATGGATTTTTAAATATTATATGCCTTCTGTTTAACCTCACTAGTAGCAATAGTTTTTAGACATGAAGTATGAACCAACAAGATAATTTTAACTTACTAAAGATTATTATAACCTCTATATTTGTCCTAATCTTCTCTAACACTTCTACTCTATTTCAGATAGAAGTAGATAGCTTAGACTTTGTAATAAAAGCTATTCTCTCTCATATCTCAAAGAAGGATGATAAGTATCATCTAGTGGCATTTTTTAGCAAGTCTTTCTTCTCTGTTGAATACAACTCTTGTTATGGCTTAAGCTCAATTGTAAGAGTAAAAAAGAAATCTTATATTGGATTAACACAAGAGAATTCAATAAACTTCCTAGTACAAGTTATTATAAGGCCAACATATGGTAACCATATTATATAACATCATTTTTATTAGAATATTCTATGTTCTTTTTTATATTATGTGATGTTGTGACTATAACTGTGACTAAAAAAACAAAAAAAACCAAGTTTATTATCTTTAAGTCTAACAATGATGAGATATACAATAAGAAAATGCTAGCAATAATCTAAGCTCTTGAAAAAATAGCAAGTATAGTACTTTCTTAAAAGAGTAGCAAACTTCACAGAAATCTGTATAGATTACTGGAATTTGGAGTATTTTATAACAGCTAAAAATATCAATAGTTTAGTTTTACTTTATTCTTAGTTAGCAATAAGTAATCATGTGATACTACATGTGACTATGTTACATGATGTGATATCATGGGTCTAAAAAGAAGTACTACAAACAAGCTTAATAGTTATTTTACTTGACAAGATTTGATTTTGTGTTGTACTACTACTTAGGTAAGTCTATGAGTAAACTAAATATACTGTTTACACATGTCATAAAGCATGACAATAGTATGATACATATCATATGTTTGGCCATAATCAATGTTATATGTTATACAGAAAGATTAAAAGAGTGATCTATAGTAGTCAATAACAATATAGCTAAAATATATTAGTCTTATAATGTATATATAGTATTAAAGTAGGCTAGAATAAGTTGTGTATAGACTATCACCTATAGTATGTAAGATAAACTATTCTAGGCTTAAAATCATAACATAAAAAGTCTGTATGTTATCTCAGATATCTAGGTATGCTAGTTAATATATCAGTATTTGTGATCTCTATTTGTATACTAAGTTTATCTAATAGTTATTACTTAGAGAACTGCACTCTGTTATAGCAACTAACACTATGACAGTGAAAATATATACAAACTTAAAGCAGGACCACTCTTATATTGAAGTTTATAAGAAAAACTCAGTAGAAAATCTTTTATTATATTATACTATATACTAAACTACAATATTCTGTGCCCTATGCTACAATGCCTATTCTAAGCTACATGTAACTACTATAAGTTATATAATAAGAATAATATACTGTAGACATGACAACAATATATTAGCCTTATGGAAAGTACATATATATTATTATTCTAGACTCTTCTATTCTCTTTTAGATTTATAATATTACATCATGTAACATAGTTACATGTAGTATTACATAATTACCTATTACTAACTAAGAATAAAGTGAAACTAAACTAAATTAAAATCAAAAAATATAAACTTCATAAAATCCAATTAAATAGAGTTCTAGAGATATATTATAATATATCTACTAGCTGTATTAAATGTAAGGTGGAATAATATTAGTATAAACTTCATTGTTATTGGAGTTTGACACAGTGATGACTATTATAAACTTCAAGTCCAAAATATTATATTTTATCTTAACTGTTACTATAAAAAGAATAACAAGGCTCTTCTTACACTATATATAGAAACTTCATAAACTTATCACTTATGTTGTCTCAGATAGTAACCTATAATTTGCTGTACTCTTCACTAAGAAACTTAATTATCTCCTCAGAGTTAAGATTGTCTCTTTTACAGCCTAGTTGTAAGCCGATAGATAAAGCAAGTCAACTAAAAGCTAAATTAGTATCTCTATATTTTTATCAATGAGTGATAGAATAATTGGTATAACTATCTTTATTAGAGTTAAAGATAGTAGACTATAATTAGCATAACATTATATGTAACAGTTATAGTCATAAAATCACATGACATAGAAGAAAGAAGTAAAAGATTCTGAAACAATGTTATATAATATATTTTTTACATATTGGTATAACTACTAACCAAGATAGCCAATAGTATACTAAGTAGTCTCATAAGATAAGAATCTTAAGAGAACTTAATAAGGAGTTCTCAATATATTTTTATACTATATATACTACTAAACTACATGTGTCATTTATAAGTCTATTATTGTCATATACCAAGTCCACCTGTTCAGAAAACACATTTCTGCAGTGGTACTTCTTATCAACATCTAATCTAAAAGTCCACCTTCCTCACAATATGTTTGTATAGTAGTAATGCAACAGTCTGGAGATCCTGTCTTTTATAATGGGAATACTCCTATCTAACTCAGTCTTCCATGGCAAAGTCATACTTTTGTCAATATCTTAAGCATACCATGACATATAATACATAGTCTTTATAGTAGGTTAGATATAGCTTAGCATAAACCATTACAATCTATTTCAGAAGAGAACAATAAGTTTGGACATTATTTAGAATATATAATAGATGTAATTAGATTAATATATGATAGTAGAAAAGAAGTAAGTCTTATGTTATATCACTTAAAGCTTTTTCCAATACTAAGATAACTATATCTGGTATTTTATGTAGTCAAGCTTACTACTATTTCTAAAAATCTTATGTCTGGAAGATATTTAGATTCTCTTCTAAATCTAGTCATTATTTATAGTAAAAGAAGTGAGAGATAGAGAGAATCTTGGATAACCACTGATATTATAAGTACTAGTATCTCATCAAGTAGAAGGGATTTGGCTTAGAAGTAAACTTTTGGGAGAATATCTTGGATATATTTGCACTAAATAAAGTAGCAAAGTTTCATTATCTTAATCTTTAAGCTCTGTAGTTTATCTGACAGACTGACTTTTAGTTGTAGCAATTCAGAAGAAAAAGTAGATATAAGAGAATTGCTAAGTCTAATGTTCAATGTCAAGACTATAGAATTTGATACCTTTATTATATTTTTATATCTGCTATTTACTACTACTATACTTCAACTGCAACTACTGTTAGTATTTTGATAATCATTGTCTTATATTCTTATAGGCCATTAAATAAATACCTGCTATTTTCAAACAATATTCTAAATATTTCTATTAAAGTATATAACTATCTGGACATTATTATTCCTTGCTTAGTTAGTACTGTTCTGCTAGATTGTAATATATTCTAGAGTATGTAGAAT
>Ga0157357_1000076_pt1 | contig 35887 bp, 38 predicted proteins | sample AttcapACBM1_FD_111485 | JGI IMG/M metagenome (GOLD analysis project Ga0157357, IMG submission 111485) | Fungus gardens microbial communities from leaf cutter ant in Botucatu, State of Sao Paulo, Brazil - Atta capiguara ACBM1 | ecosystem: Host-associated > Fungi > Mycelium > Unclassified ... | reverse complement strand
CGATGAATTGTGGTAGGCAGCCTGATGAGCAGACAAAAAGTCAAAGAAGTCCCTTGAGAGTTTGATAGATGAGGCGTACCAATAATTGGAAGGCCAGTGGGCCCTCGCGGCGGACCGAGCTTTCGTGGGCGGGCTTTCGGCATTCTGGATAGTCGAGATATGAAGTTGAAGTGGAGGACTCTATGTATAATAATAATAATGTAGACGGCTTGCGATAGCTGGAAGAAACTCATGTCTTCAGGTGGGTTGGGAAGGACTAGTGTATCAATTCGCATTATACGCTCTTAAAAGTGTACGACAAAAGCTCACACCTTCGCCATGCTATGCTGGGCGCATCCAATTATGTGACTCAAAGCAGAATCCATGCTCTTGAAATATCCATTCCCGAAAAACTGAGTCAGAGATACTGGATCTTGTATCTTATCCACATGTTGGCACTGCAGCTAGAACCAGAAAAATATTTTGTACATGGCCTCATGACAGTCGAGCCTTGCAATAGATCAAAGATAGATCAAAGCGGGCTAATATACCAAAACGGCATTATCTCTATGTACCATAGACGTTTCACTGTAGTGACAAAACAAGTCACTGCATGCTCGATACTAAGTGAGAGTCAAAGGGCAACCCTCATCAATCGAGCACAGACTGTCGATTTATCTCTCAAATTACAGCGACAATAATTTCCTGTACGTCATGTCACATAGATGTCGGTCACACAGCATAATTAAAAATTGCGAGTACAACTTTGGTTCGATAGCGTTCGGTCCTTCTACGGTTCCGTACCACGATTCAAACAGCGACGAAATGCACCACATGACACCCAATTTCAGTGCGCGGCATTGGCTGAGTGCACGCGTCTGGCCAATACGGCTGTGTGATTCTCATTATAGTTCCAACCAAATGAAATCAACCTAAAATTATTTGTATTCAAATCAGAGGCATTTGGTTTTTCTTCTCTTCTCCCGTGCGACCTCAGCAGATTTGAAGGTGTGAATCTACTAGCTGAAGATGACATCAGGAACGACAACACAACGAACATGACTCTGGGCTCTTCCAACAATGTTCTTACTTGCAGTGAAAACCAATGAGATGTACGAGCCCCATTCGAGCAGTCTATCCCCATTGATCACGGAGGATGGAGACTTCTAGTCAAAACATCTTTGATGGTCGTATATCAGTTTATGAATTACAGCTAGATATCGGACAGATTAGTCTACCGAGATTGTAATGATGCTAGCAAAGAAAGGAAATGGATTATGGAGAATGATTGGAAGCATAGCCTACGCGGGGATGCTTGCCCGATTTGCAACATGTATTGGAAACTATGCCAACGAGCGAGTAACGGTGCGTCAGGTACGAGTCTAACAAAGTTTCAGAAACGCATATCCTATTTGATCCCCGAGTCTGTTCCTCCGCGCTTTCCGTGGACATTTTCGGTTAATGGTTTAGATTTTACCAACATATCTTTCGTCTTACATCAGTCAGCATTTCTGGACGTCCCCAAAACCCCTCTTCATCGTAGAATGCGTATCGGTGATCTCCTTCGACCACCTCTGTTCCCAGCTGATCTTGATTATAAATTAGGCTTCTCAAACTGGGTCCCAAAAACGATCAACTTATAGCATACCTCGTTCATTTACCTCCTTTTACTACGAAACTCGATTTTGAAAGTTCTTTTGAATATGCGACAGCGGAAAAAATACGCTGCTGCGACCAAATCTAGCCACTCGGACTTCAAAAGTGGTGTACCCCGTCGCCATAATTTATGAATTGGAGTAAACGCGCTCATTGATTGATCACTTGATTACTAAGCCGCTGGTGTTCTCCGATGATGCTTGAACGCACACACTCCAACATGCTTTTCGCAAACTTCAATCAGGATTTCTCGTAACTGTACTTTCCATCAATTATTCGAAATCTCTGCTTACTTCGTCTGACAGATGTATCTCAGTAGGGACGAAGAAAGGCTATAGTATCACTAACTGCGATCCGTTTGGTCGAGTCTACACGATGAGTGCGTATATTCTCAGCTTATCCTCCGTCTCTAATATGCGATACAGATGATGGTGCTCGAGGGATAGTTGAGATGCTATTTTGCACATCCCTCATTGCCCTCGTCGGTGCCGCGGATCAACCACAGTCCAGTCCTCGCAAACTCCAGATTGTCAACACAAAGGTATGGAAATCATATTCTCGATTTGAAGTAGACATAGTATTAACGTTATTATGACACCCTAGCGTCAGTCCATGATTTGCGAACTCCTGTTCCCATCGTCAATACTTGCCGTCAAGCTGAACCGAAAGACATTGATTATCGTGTTGGAGATGGAGATTTACATCTATGACATATCGAACATGAGATTACTGCATGTTATCGAGACGCCGCCAAACCCTGAGGGTGAGTCGTCTATATTTGTGCTTCATACCCACTTAACTCCTTGAAGCAATATGTGCTCTCTCCCCATCTGCGTACAATTCGTATCTCGCCTACCCCTCCCTCGTTCCTTCCCCAAGCTCACCTCTTGCATCATCATCATTATCTACACCCGGCGGTGGATCATCCGTTGGCAGCAATTCCTCAGCCGAAAATAGATCACACACAACAACATCTGCTTCTTTGAGTGGTTCAACTTATCAGTCTGGAGACGTTCTTCTCTTCTCCACCCGTTCATTAACAGTTGCAAACGTCATTCAAGCACACAAAACCCCCATCTCCTTCCTTGCAATAGATTCCAATGGCACTCTCCTTGCTACATCTTCTGAAAAAGGAACCGTGATTCGAGTATGGAGTATACCAGGTGCAGAGAAACTCTATCAATTCAGACGAGGAACAAGAGAAGCGAAAATCTACTCCATGAACTTCAACATTGTTGGTACCCTTCTGGCCGTCAGCTCGGCTCACGATACAGTCCATATATTTAAGTTAGGTAATCGAGGCAAAGGGATGAGGGGAAAGGATGGCACTTCGTCGTCATCGAGCAGTTTTAGTGGTGCTATTAGCCCACCTGAATCGGTAGACAGTCAGCAAAGCGTTCAAGGTCTTGATGGAGGATATGATGCATTCATGGAAAAAATAAAATCCAATAGTGTTTCGTACGTGCTTCGAATTCGAGTTTTGATAATCTAATGATGGTAGGTCGAGCCTGCGGCGGAAATCCCTCCAGATGACCAAGAGCCTGTCGCATTCTGTGGGAGGGTATCTCCCAAACACATTGACGGAAATGTGGGAACCAACACGGGATTTTGCATCCTTGAGGCTTCCAACCTCCGGTGCTCGAACGGTTGTCGCCCTTTCTGGGTTCGTATTCTTGCTGAAAGTAGACTCCTATTCACGCAGTTTGAGTGTAGGGCAATGCCTCAAGTTATGGTTATCTCGTCTGAGGGTTGTTTCTACTCTTACAGTATTGATTTGGAGAAAGGCGGGGAATGCACACTTCTAAGGCAGTACAACCTCTTTGATTCGGTGGACGAGGATTCTGGACTCATTGAATGACGTCAGGGTCTGTATCATAGTCAAGAGTATTCATTTTGATTTTTGATTTGTTTTCTCTAGTCTTTTTTTCGCCTTCATTGCAAGACATCCTTCTAAAATATCGCTCAGGTAAACCAATTTCTTTCAAGATACTCATAGACAAATCCATAGTCTGATACCATGTTAGATGGAATACCCTACCTTGTTTGCGGTGGGAGACTCCATTCAGACTTTAACGATATGCCAATTTCCTCCCACAACCTTGTCGAGTCTGGGAACCTTGCAACGTATTTCCTTACATACTCCTTCATCTCCTCTACCCATTCCCACCCGGTCCAAGCCTCTACGGTCCCTATCCGAATCAAATACTCATTGACAGCTAAATCCAACAATTCCCTCACATCAGCTTCATCATACCTCATTTTCTCTTTCATCGTGCGTATTCTCCCATGTAGCTGATGCTCATGCCATGCTTTGACTTTCATCAGCAACAAAACTCCCAATGGAATGAGTGGTAAATCAGGGAAATAGTCTTCGTAGTGTATTTTTTCGGATGGAATACGTTTTGGTATACCAATTATGCCAGGGAGGAGTAAATCAACTTTACAAGCGTGGTGTTCTGGGGATTCTGGGTCTGGATGAGCAGGTGTTAGGATATAGAAAAGGATCTTGTGTGTTGCTGTTGGATTTCTTGAGGGAACGAGATAAAAATCGGAAGATGAGTTATCAGCGATGAGTTGTTTGATTTCTTCTATTGTTATCTCGCCTGCCACAGGTGATGCGGTTGGCAGAAGAACGATGATGTCAACGTCCTGAAGTCAGTATGTCAAACGCGATTCCACCATAACTGAGGGGTGGGGGTGGGGGGATATATAATGTATAGAGAGAGAGAGAGAGTGTGTGTGTGTGTGTGTGTGTGTACAAGCGAGTGAGTGTATGTAATAGTGCCATACCCGTGGATTGCGATTCTCTGCACCGTATATAGCAGCTGCAGTACTCCCGAACAAACAACTATAAAACCCATGTTCAGCAAGTACTTGAACTATGGCACGAGCCGTTTGCTGAATTTCTTTTGCTTGAGGTCTGTATGGTCTGATTTCTGACATCATTTTGGTTTAGAGGTTTTGATTAAGGAGGGAAGTAAGTGAATGATCATCAGTCATCCCACGCCAGTTCACATACACATTTATATATGTTCATTATTTTTCGCCGAAAGAAAGAAAGAAAGAAAGCGATACGAGGGTCAAATTATCACTCCTATCTTATCACCTTCCACCTAGACATTGACATTTTTAAAAATCTTCTTCCCCCCACCACACACACACACACATATATATATATAACTCGGTCAACATCCATCAACCCGACAAGACCATTCATTTGTTTTTTTTAACAACCAATTCTTTTCCTCCTCCACTTTCGAGATTTTTGACACTTGAGGGAACGTATACGTTTCTTTTTGCACCATCCTCTGAGCATTGGATCTTGGTGAAGTATTCGATAAGAGATACATCGTCCTTCAAGAATAAAATAATCATCAGAAACACGAAAAACTACATATGAAAAAATGAATTGGACATCGAACCCTGCAGTTGGACTCTCAAGCGAGAGAATCACCCTGTGAAAGCGGTCTGATGATAAATACACAGAACCTAGACCGTATGAGTGGGGTTATTGACTTGAGAGAGAGAGACACACACATACCAAGTTGAGGCATCATCATCATCCCTCTCGCACCCTGGTCAACAGTTCCAGGGCTGGAACCATCTTCTTTCATCATCATCTTATTTGCCAACTGGGACGTCATCACGACCTATCAACCTCCCATTTTTGAAACATATGAAAAAATAAAAATAAAAATAGAAAAAGAAAAAAATATTCACAGCCAAATTGTGAGCAGCTGAAACATGACTGAGAATACGCCCAACTTGTTCCACAATACCAGGTTTGAATCGAGGATGAGGGAGTGTCGAGAAGGGAAATGAAAGTGAATTGAACACGAGTAAAGATGGATTTGGTTTTGATGAGGAGTCTAGTATGGCGTTGATCGAATTTAAAAAGACCATGACTTCCGTTGCGGTGAGGAGTCGGATGAACTTCAATGAGGTGAGGTGAGAGTCGAGGCCCGCTGCTAAACAAACGAGAGAGAGAGAGAAAGAAAAAATCAAAATCACACCACACAAAGTCGAATAGTTCATTTCCCCACAGATAATAGAACTGCGAATCTCAGATGCGCAAGTCATATTTTGACAATCTATGGTTTGCATGTCAGCAGCGAACCAAGAGAGAGATTTTTGCACAAGTACCAACGAAAATCACGCTTTCACCAGCTTGCAAAACAGATTTCGTAATGTCAATAGCTATGGTTTCCTTAGGACATCCAGGAGGACCAGAAAGTTCAAGAATATGACCATGGACTATTCCTCCTTTCAACAGTTTATCAAGAGGAGGCCAACGAGTCGTGAACTTGCGCATTGAATTGACGATCGTTGCAGCACTTTGAGTCAAAGGCACACCATTATGTGACATTGAAGATCCCTGTGTCTGTTTCAATATCACCTCTGCTTCCATGTCGGATATATTCAAATCTATAGCTTTGGTGTGAAGAGAAAAACCTCGCCAGTCAAGTTGCCTTACCTCGAGCAATTGAAGTCGGAGCAGCCGAGATGACATCTTGAACTGTCTCGTAGCCATTTCTATATAACGCATCTTTGGTGGCCCTAGGTAGTCTGAGTGAAAAGACTGGGCGCGAAGACATAGACATGTAAGGAGTTGGTGTATGAACGATCACGGGATTGCTGAAATAAAATAATTTATCCAATATAGTCTAGGTTAGCGATGCTATAGTGTAGTCGGGATTCTGATTTCCCTCTTCACCCAGGTTCGAGTCCTGGTAGCACCTTGACATGATCTTCATTATGTGTTTTTGTCGGACCTACAGCTAGTTTTGTACTGCATACCCTGATTTCTTTTCTTGACCTGGCACTTGTTTCACAATCCGGCGGCCTATTGATAATTGATGAGCGCTGGGCATGATCCATTGGGCACGGAAGTGTACATATTATCAGGGATAGAGGGACAATGTGCATCGTAATAGTAAACTGTGCAGAGGTGCAAGTAATTCAAAATGTTCCGTCAAAGGCATCATCGCCAGAGTGGGCAAGGAATGCACCATCTCTTGAACCAGTCCCAGTTTTCACGGCGAATCCTGTACTAGGAAAAGTTCGATCCTTGATGGTCGGATAGGTATATGGAGGGATGTGGGTACGTTGCTCGCCGTTGAATGTAGGTGAGATCGGAGAGGCGATAGAGGTGCTGTCGCGGGAAGACTTGGATTTCTTAGATGTCGAAGTGGATGTGCGACTACGAGAATCAGAATGGGAGGCAGAACGACGCGTACGAGTGTAGACGATGCCATCTAGATCGGCATGGTCGTCGCTCTCGTCGTTGTGGTCGTTGTTGTGGGCACCGGCTGTTGCGAGTGGGACTGCTTGGCCACTTCCCTGGAAACCCTCAAATTCATTGGCCAGAGAGGCCCGAGCAGCCAGTGCTCTGGCGATCTTCTTTTCTGTTCTTCTTCTTGCTCTCCTCTCCTCTTTCGATCTCCTCTGTTCCTCTGGGACGAGAGCCAAACTGTGAACTGAGTCAAATGGAGCAGCAGCAGTAGGAGTAGATGCATGGTGGTGAGAATGAGAGGTGGTGTCGTGAGTGTCGTCATTGTTGTGGTCATGAGGAAGCTGGATGGGCTGGCGTCGCCAAAGAGACCATGTTGGAATTGGATGGAGACAGGGCAGACATGCATTGACCCACGAGAAACAGGGCTCACAACATGCGTTGACGACAATGTTGACCCGGTCAGCCCACGAGAACTCTGAGCTCATCGCCGTCCTAGTCAACCTCCTAGTCAACCTTCACAACCCATCCCTGGTCAGCTGAACTTGAATCACAACAACCTACATCTCTTATTGGCTAGTGCCAATCATGTCTCTGTTAGTATATCGGTTAGTACACGCGCCTGTCATTTCTGTGGTCGCGCGAAAGCGGGGTTCGATTCCCCGACAGAGAGCTTCATCTGTCACTTGTTCTTTTTCACTTTTGGCCCAGTTCCAAATCCAACATTCAATCTTTATCTTATCAGCATTCAACATGTGAATTATCCAAGGCACGTGTAATCCCTTACCCGGCACCGACGAGGTGATGACAGCAAGGCACAGGTTACAGTGATTAATCATCGCTCATCTCTCAGTAAGTACGGGCAACATCATCAGTCTAGGATCCTGATGTTCCCTTTAACAAGGGTAACTTGGAGACATTTCCTCACTAATACCTTGCTATCCCACTGGTACCCAGAAAGTGACTGTTACAAAAAAATTTTCCATCGCAACATGCTTAGAGTATGCAATGTGATAAATCATTGATATAGCGCAATCTCGCCAATCATACAGGGGTCCGGACCCTACCGGCAACTACGGATAGCCGGTCACCAGCTCCTCGATGCTGATCATCCATGATCTTCTTCGTAGTCTTTCCGCAAAAGCAGCCAACCAATCCTTATTTGCAGACACTTGCAAACTGACTACGATGGACTTGTCATATGAGAAATGCCATACCCCCTTCATGAGCACAGCCGGCTGCGCGGACTGGCTGAGCGGAAATACGATCAACCATCATGACGTGATGTCTTTAGAATTAGTCATTATTCAACCGTCATTCCAAACTCGGAACAGTATTTTTGTAAATGTGAGGTTACGAGAGGCGGGCTTCGGGCTGTTTTTGTCCTTCGCTTATATACAGTGGAAATGAACGTATCTACTTGATTTGAGTCACTCCTCACCCCCCCCTCTGAATCTTTTTACTCGACATGATGACTCCGTCTCTGTCTCGGAATCAAACTATCACTACCACGGCTTCTCCAATTTGGCATGCTGCTATCGAGTTCTCTCAGTCCGAGTCGCCATCCACATCTCGAGATCTGTCTCGGTTCTACTCAGCTTCACACTCACATTCACATTCACATTCGGAGGTTGCATCGAGCAGATCGTCAGTAACTTATGCACCTCCGCACGAACCTTCACAAGAGTCATTACCACCACTACTGCACCACGGTTCATCCTACGTTCCCTCTTCTCCTGTCCCTGCCTTAGTTGATGGTCGTCAACGTCGACATTCCGCGTACCTAGCTTCTCATCCACATCCCTATAACCCTCTTCCAGCTTCCATACCTTGTCCGGTCAATCATACCCTCGATTCTGCCACCGTCCGTACTCGAGCACTCTCTACATCAGCCGTTCTACCCCCTCGCTCTGCTCATCCTGCACGAGTCTTAGAAAATAACCACCAATGTGGTGCCAAGAAATGGTTTTACGGTCCTGCTCCTTATTCATTCGGTGGTCCCGAATGTCCATTAACTAGAACATTGACAAATCCCCGAACGAGGTTAGAGAGAGAAATATCGAAAGATGAGAGGGATATTCAGATGTATGGTGGGGATGCTATAAGAGATCCTCCGTTGAGATCACCGCATTCTCTAATTCATACTACCGTCTCAGAGGCTCTCAGTGAGGATGGGACGGTTCGTAGTGAGCAGGTTTTAGAGAGTGAGACAAGCGATGTGGCCGTTGCAGCGGCAGCAACTACAGATACCAATCTCGTTGGCTGGGATGGACCTGATGACCCCGAGAACCCACAGAACTGGAGTGTGAAGTATAAATGGATCGTTACAGGAATTTGTATCTTAATGACTGTCAATGTGTGCGTGTCTACATCTCCTTTTTACATATGCATACTAATTGTGATGAAATGACTTCCAGGACGTTTGCTTCGTCGGCTCCTTCGATTGCTTCCGAGGGTATAATGCAGGAATTCGGTATCAGCCGAGAAGTATCAGATCTCATCACCACAACGTTCCTGCTTGGATATGTCTTTGGCGTATGTTCTGACCCTTCTCCTATTATTCGGTTTGTTAATCCTCGACCCAGCCATTGTTCTGGGGCCCAGGTTCCGAAATCACAGGTCGCAAGCCCATTTTCTCACTGGCACTCACCCTGTACACCCTCTTCCACCTTGGCCAATCTCTTGCCCCGAACATTCAAACTCTCCTTGTAACTCGTTTCTTGTCAGGTTTCTTCGCAGTGGCGCCACTGACGAACTGTGGCGGTGTGATTGCAGACATCTGGTCTTCTGCCGGTAGAGGTCCTGCGACGAGTTTGTTCACTGCGAGTGTGTTTCTAGGACCGGTTTTGGGTCCAATTATTTCAGGATTGTGAGTCGCAATTTCCCTGATAGCTATTTCCGCGTCGTAGAATGACTTGGTGCTCATACATTTTTTCTTTGATAGCATCATTCAACAAGGTGTCAGTTGGAGATGGGTATTTTGGGTGATGATGTTCTTCGCAGCGGGGTGTACGCTGATTACTATACCTCTATTGCCTGAGACGTATGCACCTGTTATTCTCCTTAAAAAGGTTTGTTGGCCCATGAGTAAACAGTTTCAATTGTACTGACGATAGCCATTGTCTGTAGGTCAAACGACTACGAAAGGAAGATCCAGTTGGGAATAAGCACCTCTATGCTGAGCATGAAAAGCAGGATTGGTCATTCAGCGGAATATTGAACAGAACATTGTTACGACCGTTCAAGATGCTCGCTATGGAACCCATCCTTGTTCTAATCACCGTTTACATTTCGATTGTTTACGGTTTACTCTATGCACGTACGTCTCTCCCTCCTCTTCTTTTATCTTTTCCTCGATCAACTCACCTTTTTTGTGCAGTTTTCCAAGCCTTCCCAATTATATTCATCATCCGCCACCATTTCACAATTGCCCAGACCGGTCTCACCTTTATCGGCATTGGAATTGGCACTTCTATTGGTTCTGTCATTAATTGGTACACCTCTCGCAAATACGCACAACTTATCGTGAAATGGCGTGGATTTCCACCTGCAGAGGAGAGATTGACGGGAGCGATGATTAGTGCGCCTATGCTTGTGGTTGGTATATTCTGGTTGGGGTGGACAGGGCAGTACGAGAGTGTGCCGTGGTATGTTGCGGGACTTAGTACCATTGCGGTCGGGGTAGGGATCAGTTTGATTTTCATGAGCTTTTTGAGTTATTTGGTGGATACGTATCTGTGAGTTTGTTTTTTTTTTTACTTTGGAAGGTGGTGTCAGTATCTGACTGATTCTTTCCTGTATTAGAATGTACAGTGCATCAGCATTTGCGGCAAATACGTTTTGTAGATCAGCACTTGCGGCTGCATTCCCATTATTTACGGTCCAGATGTTTACTACTGTACGTCGTTCCTATTTTTATTTTTCAACCTATCGCTGACCTCGAGTCATATTTGATTTTTTTAAAATAAAAAAGTTGGGCGTGAACTGGGCATGCACACTCATAGGTTTCATTGGACTATTATTCCTCCCATTCCCGTTCTTGTTTTACAAATATGGAGCGAGAATTCGAGCGAGCAGTCGATTCGCACCTTGTATAGTATGCTTCTATCTCTTTTGCAATCATTCCTGGGGCTGATGATTTTTTGCGTTTTTAGGATTTGAAAATCAAAAAGCAGATTGAAGAGGAGGAGAGACAGAAAGAGAAAGAAGTGTTCCAGGAGACGAAGGTGTGATGAGTTGAGATGCATTGGGGTTTTTCTTTCTTTTATTGTTATTATTTTCCTTAGTATGATTGAAGCAATAGCAAGTAGAGTAGATTTGGCATTCTTTAGACTTTTTGTATCTATATAATTAATGTAGCCGTTTAAGTCGTCTATCCTCAGTTAATTAAGAGCCTATTTTCTGACCTTGTAGATGTGTATCACGGTGTCCGTTAGGCCCCGGATACTAATAATTTGCCGGCGGGTTGCTGTTGGGCACTCTTCTGACTCATGACCTCTCGGCATTTGACCTAAAAATAGGACACAATCAATTAGAGTCCATGAAAGTTCTATCATTTCCCTTCGCTTTCTTTCTCCGTTTACTATTTACCGGGGGAAATTTCATCTTAGGAGGTGGAGAAGCGGGAGGGGCTAATGCTATTCGGGAGAGACCAGCTATTTGCTTATCTTCTCACTATTGCATGTTACATGTTACGTTTGTCAAAAGTGTACACGAAACATGCCACTTCACTCTATTCTTGAAGGCCAAAGATTGATGAAAAATCTACTGAAAATCTCAAGTTCAACAACAACACCGTGTCCGTTCAGCCAAATCTGAATTTATTTTGTTCTACTTGGGTTAATAGTCTACGGGCTCGTGGTACGGTGCCTGTACTATATGTATTTGGTGTTTACTAAATCTCTCTCTCTCTCTCTTGATCACATCTTTACTGAAATACTGCTAGGATGTTCTTTTTTTGTTGTCAAAGTTAGTGTTCACGGTGGGATAGCCTGATACGCTTCATCGGAAAAATCACTCACCCTCCACGTGTGCTTCCCTTGTTGGGTAATTGTGATGTTGTCAGTCACTTCGATCGCTTCCTAGATAAGACCAGGTGATATCATTATGATTAGGTAATTGCAGGGTTATTGATTTTACCGGCGCAATGTAAACACATTTCATTTCGGTTCGCGGATCAAATGTTGTTTGATTAACAATCCTCGTTACGTCTTTCGAGATTTCAGCTACAATTCACATCACTGATGGGGTTATCTCCATGATAAGCGATTTCTCCCCTTCGAGGATATGGTAATGGAGCAAAAAATGAAGCCTATGTGAATTGTATAAGTACAAAGATATTTCTGCTTAGGTGATTGACGTGCTCTTAGTGTTCCTAGTAAGTGAGAACAATTACATTTTCCTTGTCGCGTTCGGAGTACAGTTTGCTGAAGTAAACTAGATATCTCAACTTCCTTAGCTGCTCAAAGAGAGAATATGTCATATGTTAAAATTTCAAATTTGAGCACCAGATTCTTGGCACCTGCCACTCTTTTCTACGGGAGTACGACTGCCGCATGGCGGTCGGTATTCTCTGACTGCCAACACGCACATACATATGTGTCGCATAGCTACGCTACGTGTTTATAATGTACAGTCGAGCTCGTAGTCGTATTGCGGAATCTCGGAAGAAAGGTGTGAGTCCATATTTTAGCAAATGACTCACTCGCAATTTTCTGATAAGATAGGTTGCTTCTACAACCAAGAAAAAGATGCATACATTATCTATTGGTTGAGATCATGTTCTAGAATCTCGAAGGCTCACAAGGGGCTAAAACACGCTAATGGTAAGTGATAAGGTAAGGTCGTGCAAGTCGGCACGTCATCAAGAAATATACATTCAATCGAACCAAACTACACGGGCCCCTGCATAAACTGACATTGAAGTTAGTTTAGCCACATTTCCTGTGAATGGGATGGATCATTACTGCGCTCAAAGCTGGCTCGACACAGATACAAAGCAGAAGTGTAGATCATAAGCAGGCTATACTTGTAGTCTCATAGGATGACAAGGGACTGCGACAAAAAAGCATCAAATTGTTGGCTTTAGATGGTACTGTGCTTCTGGAATTCATTAAATCACCGACAACTTCATCCGTCGATACCAGGTGACAATGCACATGAGATCTATTTTGGAATCGGTGGCTGTGTGGACGATTTCATTGCAGGCATGATTTTTATGACTCGATTACATGGCGGACATATAACCCCGCTTCTTTTTGACTATTTGATAACTAGCATAGTGATGTCATTACGAGAGCCAGAATTTGAACAAACCTTATGCAATTACGGGGAATCTCTGGCGCCCCTAACTGTCTGTGAGAATAATCAGCACCCACGCAGGGTGACAAATGTCCGGGAAGCACGAGAATGGGGTCCCAAATAACCCACGTTGATCACGAAAGCGGAAATTTATTCCTCTGCAGTAGGCGAAGGTGATCCTGCTGTTATCTGTGACTTCTATAACTTGACGCTTGGACATTCGGTCCCCATCTCCCTTCTTTCTTCAGTCTTGGGTATACTCCTCTTACCATGCGTGCGTACCTTGTCTATCAGATGACTTGTAGAAGTCTTACCATATGTATTTAGACGATGGTGATCCAATATCATTCACCAGCACCATTAACCATGAACGGCGGAGGTAAACGTGGAGAAGTAAACCGTGCGCTGGCCTTAGACCCTGTGCTCCAAGGTTTAAGCTTAAGCTGAATCTAGGCTCTATTCATGCTCCATCAAATCAACTATCTGAGAATGAATCAATCGAAACCTTGACTTGTCCACACACACCACGGCTTTCTCCAGTTAACCTCCCATTCATTGATGATGACGCCCAAGCTTCAATTGTTGTCAGAACTGGAGTTGGAGATGATATGGGTGGTGGTCTACTCTTTCAAGTATGGTCATGATAATTTTGTTTTTTTCGAGATGAATAGCTATACTATGACGTTGGAACGGAAGAAGACTGTGACCTTATTTTCTATTTGGTTCGTTCCCTTGTATCTACTAAGTACTAGTAGGACCTTGCCATCACCTGTATCTAGCGAGTCTCAGTCTTCGGTGAGCCTTTGGGTCTTTCATCTCCTTATGATATGAATGCTCTTCATTGCGTTTATTTTACATAATAAATGATACAGATACAGATACAATATTTGAAGGATCAATCATTCCCAATTACCTTACTTGCTACTCAGTCTTATCACCTGAAACCTTATTTGATAAACCTTGATTTTAAACCTAGCCCCCTATTGTACAATATGTTACTCGTCTAGATTTTTCGGCTGATGATAAAGAAAAATTAGACTAAAGAGAAGAAAAATCAAGGGAAAGAATTACTACAGGGAGCGGGAGTATGATGAGTTGGAATTTTAACGAACACACGTGAAGTTTATTAACTTACGAAGTAGATTGAAATCATGTTACGATCAAAGTGGTAGAAATAGGCTTGGTGCTGATGACATTATCTCATTGTCTAAGCTTTGCGTCATAGTTTATACCTGTAAAACTTTTCTTGATGTTTGAATGTCTACTTTTGGTAACGAGCCAGAAGGATACTTTTTGATCTTGTAGATGTGTATCACAACGTTGATTAGGCCCTGGACAATATTTTTGGAGCATCTAGCAAAGTTCCTAGATTGCCGACGGCTATCAATCTGATTGACATCTGTCACCAGACGGCACTCTACGTTTATCTTCTCCATTTATGCCTTAATTCGGAAATTTTGACTTTTACGTCTCATCGTCATTTAGAAGGGGGTTAACCACTTGACAACCACTTGACTTGTACATGTCCGCTCTATCGTTGTGTATGTAATTTAAAATATAAGGGATAGTCGTCAGAGCGAGACAAGGACATTTGAGTTTGCGAGCACGACAGTTTTTGTCCGTCGTTGGCGTACATAGCCTTTATGAAAAGCTCTTCAGAACAAAAACTTCTGATCTAATATTATGCAGCAGTCCTACTGGTCCGAAATATGGATAGAAAAAGAGGGCATACAGACATTCGAAATGAGACATGCGGCTCAGATACATAGATGATGTTGAGATAGATAAAATAGTAAAATAATAGAAAAATGGAAAATCATATCGTACCCTGAATAGCTGGTTGCGTGAGTGGTAATAGGTAGGAGACGATACTTGTTAGCGATTACGAGTATCCGTTCTCTTCAGCTGACTTGTATTTCATTCTAAATTTTCTCGAGGGGGCCTCTCTGTTCTCCAACTTAATAGAGCCTCACTGTGGCCTCACTACGGCACGCATGCCGTCACTTTCGTCGAAAAAACATGTTTGAGAATAATGATCCTATGTGCCTTTGCTCTATCCTTTTTCTAGGCCACTAATAACGCTTCCCTGGATATATAGTGTGTAGTAGCCAGGAATCAGTGAACAATCTACTGAAAATCTGAATGTCTTGACCTTGAAGCCCGACAACACTATATACACTTGGCAGAATCTATTTTGTAAGACATATAGAGCTAGAGAGCCGCGGCGACAGTCAGTCGTAGGCAACTGATATATTATATGAAGGTAGAAAATAGGAGAAAACAGGTCCAGTTTTTAAAAAAGTTCTTATCGGTACATTTCGAGGTTGATAGAGGAAGTTTGTTCGAGTTTCACTCCCTTCCGGCTCCTGATTTTAAGTATCATTATGTACTTCGGCTATTGACCTGTACAAATTGAAGAAATTATGACAGAAATCCTATTGGTCTGGAAAAGCTGTCCATTATGAGGGCATGCGGACATTCAATTCAAGAATGCCCCGATGAATACATTTGACAAGCTTACGTAGCATGATGAGTCTATGTCACGTCAAAGAGCTAAAGTCATTCAGAGAAAAATAGATGAGCATGTGCTAGCTGTTGATTACGCGTACCCGATGGCGCCGAAATTGAAAGATGAAGTCTTCTGTGCTCAAATGCGGGGAATTGAGAGGGTGTAGAAGCGGAGAAGAGAGAAAAGGGAAGACAGAAGAGGAAAAGGGGGCACAAGAGAAAAAAAGAAAAATTAAATGTGAAAAGGCCTCAATTTAATGACGTTATTGGCTATTGTAGTAACATAAAGTTCAACGTCCGATATCTACACTACAACAGATGGATACCATCGTGCTTACACCAATCTATTTTGGTATCTATCAGGCTACCTTCTCATCGCTATCGCATCTTTTCTGCAACACTACTGGGACATTTTTTGTCAAATACTGAGAACGGTTGTATATATGTCACTAAGCAACTTCATCCCTTGACAACGTCTAGATCTGCATGTCTTATTGATATTCCGCCTTGTGGTGGCATATTGTGATAGAATCAAGGGTACCCGATGCCACATCCCCATAAATACATTTGAAATAAGTATTGACATGTGAATAGTCAGTTACATCAATATCGCTTTCTGAACAAAACCAGACGATAATTGAACTATTTGTTTCCAACAAGATAGTAGTTTATCAAAACGTCAATGTGATTGGGTGATTTTCAACAATGTGCCGGTAAATTAATAACACCGGCTATCTCGCGGATCAAATTTAACACTGATAACGGGATTATCCTTCCAGTCTCCATAATGTTTCTGCCCCACCTATCGTAATTCCTTGTTGATGACATGGGGGATCGAGTAAACAGTGAAGCTCATGTTTTTGACATGGATCAAACAGGTGAAAGATACCTTACATCTCCCCAGGATCGTCATCAATGACAGTGAGAGAACTTCCCTCATCAGATTTGGATAAATATCGACCATATCTCAGCTCAGGTGATCCACGTATTTTTCATGAACCTCTGCAAGTTATTACTGTCTTAATTTTTTGTCATCTTTCATAGAAGAATATACAGAAGCGCGACCGCCACATGGCAGTCAACATCCTCAGACTACAAATATCGAATAACTAAATTTCAGCAGAAAAAAATTGGTAGATTCACAGGTAAGTCGCTGATAAGATGGTTGTTTGTGTAATATTCCCAATGCGTAAACTCGTCAGATTCATTGGTTGAGGTTAGTTTATGAAGGTCCAAGCTCACTAAGGGCTGAGACTCACTCAATATGAACAAAGTAAAGGCAGGCCACTAACAATGTAGTATTGTGCTGAGGATACGCATATACAGGACAAGATGACAAGATGATAGGTATGTCATCAATATACATACTTCTTTCTTTTATATCATGACATGCAAGAATTACAGTATCGTCTTTCACTAACAGGAAATTGAGACTATATTTATACATCGAAGTATGTGGAGTACGGGGTATAGTTGCCGGCTGGGACAGACTGTGTCAGGTGACCCTCGGTATAATCTCATAAGCTGTCTGTATGGATTTGGGCTCGCGTGCCGACCAAGATGCCGTAGCTTAGAATTCTGCAAGTTGAAAATAGAGTTAGTCAACTAGAAGTGGCAGTTTAGGGGGGAGGGGGAGAGGCATTGATCCGAGATCACGGGCCGCGCTGGGCCAGGGTTACCTGTGCTCCTGTACGACTCGGATTGTTTAGAGGAAATGGAAATGCGAAATGGAGAAGAGTGCGGTTGCCAATTGGGATGATGGTCTATTTCCCTTGACAATGATGTAAGCTGATATTAGCCGAACCGATGGGGTCCTGGTGGATCTGTGATCTTTGATTAAATTGACCACTGTCCTAGTCGGCAACCTGGAAACAGTAGATGAAGTAAACTTGGTCTGAAACCGGAGGTGAAGCCTCAGTTGGTAGTGGATGTCGGAATAGTACGGCCGACTCCGGATATCTTGTTTCTATATTTATATTCGTCCCGATAATTCGTTTCCGATTAAACCAACTTCATAAAAAAGTGAGGTGAGAGGGTAAGCCGAATGTCAAAAATCCATCGCTACTCGAGATCAGGGTTAGAGCTTACCGACTGATTAGATATAGATGCCGACTTATGGGATCATTCAGCAGTGTTTCTGCGAGTTCTACTATATCGTCTTTATGAATACCAACAGAGAATGTTCAAAGAATAGAATCTTTTCTGTGGGAACTGAACAAACAATAAGTTTGACCAAGGACATAGACCATTGTCTCAGTCCACAACCACAAGGGGGGTCATGCATTAACCGAAATCGAAGTATACGGGGTCGGTCATACAGCAATCCGAAATGCGGGGTCACGCATTAACCGAAATCGACGTTTTCGTGAGAAATAGGCCAGATCATCATCCCACCCATCTACCTGGATGCTTTTTCGGTCGTCTGTGTTCCAAGCTGGCTCGGCACAGATGCAACGCAGAAGCGGACATTACTAGCGAGTTTGACTTGGAGCCTACAGTAGAATGGAAGGGTTGAGGCGAAAATCATTAAATCGTTGGCTCTCGATGGTACTATGCTTCGGCAACTCATTGAAGCACCGACAAGTATCCTTGGGAGTTGTGGTGACTTCATTAGTGTGACAGGCTCATGAGATTTATTTTAGAATCGGCGACTTTGTAAGTGAGATCATCGCAGGCGTAGTTTTACGGCTTGGGTACATTGACCTAAGAGGGCGACGGGTAACATGATTTCTTTAACACAGCAATGATATCAATACAGGAGTTCGAATTTGACCATGTTCAGTCAATTTCTTCTTTGTCATATGGGAGATCCTCTATCCCAAGTACCCAGATGCCTCGTCTGTGAACAATCAACACCTACGCAGGATGTTTAATTCCGTTTTTCCACGGAGAAGCACATGTATAGAGCATCAAATAACCCAGTTGATCACAAAAATGGAATGTCATTCTTCTGTAATAGGCAAGGGCAAATCTGCTGTTATCTTGTAGTTTCTATAACTTGACGCTCGGACATTTGGTACTCCCCCCATCTCCCTCCCTTCCTCAGTCTTGGGTATAATCCTCTCACCACAGGTACGTACTTTTGCTAACAGGTCCTTGATAGAAGGTTTACCGTTTGTTTCCAGACGATGATGGGCGAATTTCATTTCCCAGCGGCATCAGTCACGAGCCGCGGAGATAGCAATGGAGATAGAGACGTAAACCGTACGCATACCGCATGCCTTTAGACGTTGTTGCTTTATGAGTTTAAATTATTCTAGATTCCAGCCATACTCTATCAAATCAATTGTCTGAGGAATTGCTCGAAACCTTGACTTGTCCACGTACACCACGGCTTTCTCCAGTTGACCTCCCACTCGTTGACGATGACGCCCAAACTTCAATTGATGTTAGGACTGGAATTGGAGATGATATGGGCGATGATCTACTCTTTCAAGCATGATCATAGTGAGCTTGTCTTTGGGGTGGACTGGCCGTTGTTGCTGTACTATGACGGAGGGTTATTTTTGGTTCGTCCCGTGCCGAAGCAGCCATATTCTCGAATTTGGGGTGGAAATTTCTCAGTGATACTTTCATAGGATACAGACCATAGTTGAATTTGAAATACAAGAGTACTTTCTGGGGTCAAATGAATCATTGAATGAAAGCACAGGTATAAAATCGAAGTATTTGTGTTGCCACGTGATTCGTACACTTATCCTTCGACTTTTGGATCTTGTGATTGGTGTTCCCCTCTCCTCCTCCTTTATCATGGCCCTCGCCATGCTCTTCTGCAATTTGTCATATTTCACTACTCAAGCTCTTCGTTGCCCTCATGCTGCACCCGATTTCACTTCATGAACTTCGGGTCTACATGTAAACGACTTGCTGGGGACGTGTTTCCGAGACACTGGAAGTGCTAGATCATCAGGGTGAAGGTCTACATGTCTGGAAGCGCCTCGGTGTAAAGTCAGATATGGCTACGAATACGAGTGACAGAAGTTATCAACGAGAGGAATGCGTGTACAAGGTCAAGGGCGTGCTGGAAGACTACAACTACCCGGGCAACAAGCTGACCTTGCAGGCGGGATAAAGTGCAGGAGGTTGTTGGTACGATCAGCACTGACAAGGACTTGCTGTCATGCTTCGAGACTGGGAGGCGCTGTGAGATTTTCTGATCGCTGCGTTGGACAAAATTTCTGGATTATCCAGCCTAAAGTGGGAAGTGGTTTCGAATCACCCCCCTGATGGAAATGGTGCTGAGAATAGAGGAATTGGATGAAGTTGAGTAATCGAGCCTCCGAGTTCCTCCAGCATTAATGCGGAGAGTGAAGTTGTAGTGGTGAATAGTGATAACGGGCGTACGTATTGATTTAATTCTATGAATTCGTTGAATCTGAAATTCGTATCTAGGATGTTCATTGATAGTCATATAAGTCTCGTCCAAAATATTGCTCGCTGACGTGCACACTCAACTCGATGGAGGGAGTATGCTACGTGTATTTTATATCCTTGCACGAAGTCCTGCACCAGCGAAGATGGTACTCAGGCATCACTTCCGAATGGTATCCAACTTTCATGTGTTGTCCCCGAACAAGTGGGCCTACGCGTTACCAAGCTGGGGCAGAGGAGCAGAGGAGTCTAGGAGCAAGGAGCATTGATTGCATGATAGAAGTACTACGAAACGCGTCGATCCAAGGAAGCTTGTCGGATTCCAGCGGAAAATTGTCGTCCGGCTAATTATCGCCGCCTTGGTAGATTTTATTTCCGAGACGGCCGGCCCTGATACGTTTGTTGATATCAACTTCACACTCAAATATGTGAAAACAAGATGACGAGTGCTTATGTGCTTTGAGAAACTGCCGGTGTCGAGGTGATGGTAGCTCTTCCCGATACTCTGACGGTATTTTACCGCAAAGCTTTACAACTCATCTTCCGGCAGCACTCCTGCTTTTAGGTCTATAGGTTGATTCATCGCGACGATGATTATCCGCTCATGATATGTGGTCCGCCGTGAGGAACCATCCAGGTCACAGAAGCACAGGGGCGCGAAAATAGTAACTCAGAAGGTCACGGAAACGGCATTTTGCTCGGTGCTAGTCACCTTCGATTCAGCTTTCTCCATTTATGTGCCACTTCGTGCCGTATGCTCCGATCACCTGCAGCTGGACATTAGATTGTCAGTACTAATTGACTTGCTATAAAGCGTAGTGGAACACACACGTCAATGAGTTCACAGTCAAGGAATATGATGCTAAACCGTTATCCAGATACATTACACCCGTGGTTTTTGACGTGCTGTGGACCCAAATTCGGGAGAATTTTTTGTCAGCTTAGAGGATATTGTGATGTTTAACCGCTCATGTACTAAACAGTATCTGATGAGCTGGCTTCTTATTTTTGTGCGAGGGAGGATGCCAGGTATAAGAATGCTAACAAATACGGGGAGGAGTAGGTTCTGCCCCCGCCCCATCTCAATGGCGTTCTTTGCGAAACTCATCCTTATATCGATTCTTCGTTGCCTAGTGTTTGCAGCTCCATCAATGGAAAACTTCAGACTCAACACACACCACTCCCGAATGGTTGGTCGTGGTCTGGCTTTGCATACCTACTACCCACCTTCAACCTTTGAGGTGAAATCACTCATCTAGAATTTCTTCCCAAGTGTTTATGGGATTTTTCTCAGACATTTGAGGTCGGCATCGAGCATTCCCTCTCGAAACGAGCCAACCCCGACATTGAAGAGTCTGCCATTACTTTCCTGCAATCTCACCTTGGTATCCAGTCGGACACGATTTCTTTCAAGTCAGGATATTTTGGAGAGACAGCCAAGCATGTTTATGTCAAGCAAATCCATGTGAGACACTTCTGGTTTTCAAAGGAAATTTGATCGGACAAATCGCTTTACAGAATGGTATTCCCATTGCAAACGCAGCTGCGAATGTCGCTTTCAACCAGGACAACAAGGTAGTGGCCTTCGGTTCCTCATTTGTGAAGCCTAGTGAGTCTTTCGTGAAGGTCAAGTCAAGAGTACTAACGTTACCACAGAGAATACCGCTCCTGCGACACCCTCCATTTCTCTTGAAAATGCTATCTCAATTGCAGAAGTCACGTTGGACGGTATCTATAACGGACAACCGGCCTCTATCCAGTACATTGCAAAAGAAGATGGATCTATGGTGCTCAGCCACTCCATGCAAATACGGAACGAAGCAAAAGGTACTTGGTACGATGCGTTTGTGGATGCTCATTCCGGAGAGCTTGTACATGTGACTGACTTTGTTGCAAAGGCCTCAGTAGGTTGAGTGACCAAGAACAGGTACTTTGAAATCTAACCTCTTTCATGCAGTATCTCGTGCTTCCAATTCAGAAGCAGGTTTTGACACAGGGTTTTGAGACCCTCAGGGACCCATTCGACAGCGTCTCGTCACCGCTGGGGTGGCATTCAGACGGCAAATCAAACTATACGTGAGCATAAATTTTGTCCCGTTACCCCGCCTATTTATTCAACGTCTCACTGCATAGTACCACGACGTTAGTATTTTATGTTCGTGACAATTTCAAGCTGAGAAATTATTAGTGGAAACAACGTCATCGCTTTCAAAGATGTGACTGAAACTGCCCTTACTAGGGCTTCGTCTCCCGATTTGAATTTTATCTACAAACAAGACCCAACAGTTCAGCCAGCAGTACAAGTGAATATCGATGCAGCTCGTACGAATACGTTTTATATTGCAAATTCCGTCCATGATATAATGTACCGGTAAGTCTCATAGTCCGATCTCAGATGTTATGCGCTCATCTAGTCCTATAGTTATGGTTTTACTGAGGTACATTCATTGTATCAAAACTTCTGCTTGCTCTTATGTAGATATATATTTCAGGCTTCATTCAACTTCCAGATAAACAATTTCGGGAAGGGAGGGAAGGGTAATGACCCTGTCCAAGTGTCCGTTCAGACTTCAGCGGATCTAGACAAGGCAGACTTTGCAACACCACCGGAGTGAGTTCACTCTATCTTTACGTAGACAGGACTAATGGAGTTCGATAGTGGTCAAATGCCACTTATGAGTGAGTGTAGTACAACAGTCAGCCTTTCCACGCTTACTCTCTCCAGGAATGTATCTATGGGATTATATTCAGGTGATTTCATTTCCATTGCAAAGAGGCTAATGCTGAATCATCCCAACATCTATAGCCGATGCGTGATGGAGCGCTAGAGAATGATATTGTCGTCCACGAAAATACGCATGGAATGACAAATAGAATGACTGGCGGGGGCACAGCCGACTGCCTCCAGACCGTCGAGGCTGCTGGCCTTGGTGAAGGTATGGGATATCTTTTTTTTTGCGTATCTGAGCATTGATTGTTTCCATAGGATGGTCCGATGCAGTGGCAGAGTATGTTCAATTTGACCGTCATCTGCACGTTCTTTCTGACATGATATGAAAAGATGGACAGAGCACAACTCAAGCTCTGTACCAGATTATGTCATGGGACAATATGTTACAAATTGGGCACCTGGGGTTCGCTCGAGGCCATACTCAACTTCAAAGTAAGATCCCTGATGTCTGGATCTTGTTTGAGGCTAATTGGTCTTGCCAGAATTGTAAATCCTCTCACGTACTCAAGTTTGAGAGATCGAACGGAGCCACATGGTAATAACTGTAATTCAACAACCCAATTTCTACTGAAATCATGAATTGCATAGTGGTCGGTGAAATTTGGGCAAATACTCTCCATAACGTTTATGCTTCCCTTGTGAGCAAGTATGGATGGTCGGAAACAGCAAGAACCGATCCAACGGGGTCTGAAGGCAATGTAGTATTTCTCCACCTTCTGATTGATGCCCTAGCGCTCCAGCCGTGTAACCCAACCTGTATGTGTTTGAATTTATCGCGGTTGCGTTTTCTGATCCTTGGCAGTTTTGAATGCGCGGGCCGCATGGATCCAAGCCGACGCTAATCGATACAAAAGTGCAAACAAGTGTCTGCTCTGGAACGTCTTCGCTAGTCGGGGAATGGGAGTCAACGCCACTTCAGATTATGTCGATTCTTTTACTATTCCAAGTGATTGTTGAGTATAATGGTCCAGACTAGAATTTACGTTTTATGTGTTACTGTCTTATTTAGTACTTGGTAGGAAGATGAAACTTGAGTCTTATGAAGTTAGTTAGAAGACTTTTCAATTTTGTCAGATGAAGAGACAAAAGTTCCACAAGCTGACTAAAACAACGCTACAAACAGCTTGACAAGATATTTTTAATACAGTACATACTACTATCCTCATGTTACAGGGAATTTGCTTTATTCCATAGCAGGGGGAACAAAACCAACATCCACTTCTGTGCATGCACGTAAAGCTCTATCCCAAAGATGGTCTGTAATTAAAGTACGCCTGTCACCCACAATGATGAGTGCCAATCGGGCCCTTGTCCACATGACATTCAATCTCCTTCGATCCGATAAAAATCCAATGTCTCCTTCTGCATTGCTACGCACAGTAGAGAATATGACGATGTCACTCTCACGACCTTGAAAAGAATCAACTGTTGAAACAGTGACAGAGCCAGGAAGTCGTTGACGGAGATGCTGAGCTTGTCTTGTGTAAGGTGTGAGAACGGTAAGAGAGAGAGGTCTTTCGGGCTCATCAGATTGAGCTTCATTTGGACGAATGGAGTTCAAGAGTGATACAATATGATCAACCAGGTCAACCTGAACGACGTTGCTCTTCGACATGCGCCCCATGTCCTCTTCTGCAGAGCATTGGACAAAAACGGAAGTAATGAGGCCATTTTCATGAGGCCAAGGGAATGTTGATCGAGTGAGGGGATGGAGAAGTTGTGCGTCAGTTGTATTGGATCGTAGTCTACCCTCGTAAAATTCTTGGCTGGGAAAAGTATTCAGTCTCTCAGGAGAGCGATATTGAACATCGAGCATCGTCTTGATTATTTCTTCACTATCATATTTCGTGTAAAGACGTTCGAGTAGGGAAATATCGTATTCAAGTGCTTCCCCCATACGGCGCACCATAGGCCGCAATTGAACACTTGGAAACAGAAATGAGCCGACTGTCATTTATCTAAGAGATTGAAACTATAAGGCTTACTGGTCTCCAACCATGATACCTCGTTTAACGCCTTTCACAAGTGGGATCAGCGCACAAGGTTCAGTAATTTGTGACGCTTCATCAATGAGTGCTATGTCGAAATCGATCTTCCTCAATATTCCTAAGCCAGCTCCTATAAAGTTTGATATGAGGATAAAATTATATTACCCTACGGAAAGAAAGTTTCTGACCTGCGCAAGTTGTAAAAACAATTTTTGCTGCTGCAACACGTTGTTGAGCTTTCTTGAGGAGTCTATTGTTTTCATTAACGTCTCCGCCTACTCTAGCGTCAATCGTGTATGCCTGCAAGTCTTTGTTGACCCGAGATTGATCCGTTGCTACTCGAAGAATCTCGTCTTCGCGCACAAGGTTGAATTGCTGGTTCAGTTGGATGAACCGTTCAAGGACATTATCAACAGCTATATACGATTCCTCAATTTAAAAGAAAGGAGAAATATAATAAAAATAAAATACCATTGTGCGTAGAAGCCGTCATCAAGATTTTTTGTTCGCTAGGCCGTGAAAATAGCAATCTTAGAATTTCGACAACGACGGTTGTTTTACCTGTCCCTAAAAGAGACACTGAGAAACGACTCGTCTAGGAGAGACAGGTACTACACCGATTACCTGGCGGACCCCAAATGAGGCTGAGTGGTCCCTGAGCGAGAGACATGACTGCAGCTCTCTGACTCGCGTTCAAATGATCACCAGGTTCAAATTCGAAAGGAATAGTCTCGCTTTCATCAACAACAGGGTCTTCAGTTATGGTTTCTCCAGTGATTAGGAAGTGGAACGCGCAGCACTGTTCCCGTTCCGTGAGAAGTTTCAGTATGGCATCCATCATCGCTCTCGACGTTGCTTTCAATCAAAGCAAAAATGCATATTAGTAGATGAATATTCAAGAGGGCAATTCGGCTTACCAATACTACCCGCTGTGTATAAATTCCAGTCCATACTTTCTACCTCTGGAGGAGGTGGATGAAGTAATTGTATTTGAAGCTCTCCCTTCCCTGCCTGAATGACGAACCCATCAAGTATAGGGATATTAATCCAACGATTTTCTGGTTTACTCGAAGCCTCCAACCGAACATGGGAATGAAGTCTTGCACTAGTTTTAGCATCAACCCGAATTGCAGCTTTCATTAAAGAAGATTCTTCCTCCGGAACGTAAGTCAATCGAGTCTGTGTTGGAGGTGTCTTTTGGCGTCGAGGACGTCCATCTTCATTACAAGGGCACTCATCTGCTGCCTCCTCTACAACATCAAAGGCAACAGCGAGTGCATTTCTATATCCATATCTTCGAGCTGCATTCATTTCCCCTTCTGTTCGACAATCATTAAGGACAAGCAACACTTCTTGAACCAATTGTTGCGAACGAATCGATAATGCTGTCAATGACAACAAGTCGAAATAATCAGCCAAAGGAATTTGACGAATGGATCCCGAAATTTTTTCCATCCCAACGAGTGTTGCAATCTTGAGTTCGTTAGCTGAACGAGTAAGAGCACGAAGAACGAGGTGAGCTTGTTCATGGAGAATTTCCGGGAGACAGTGAGTTTCAGGATCTGGAGGGAACGTTTTGAGTAGGACAAATACGAGAGGAGGATGTTGATCTATCCATGTTAAAGCACAAGTCTTTGGGAAAGGTTCGCGTTGAATCAAATGTTGGAATGCATGAAATAATTCGTCCTCGGCATGGTATCTCAGCGAAACAGACAGGAAAAGTTCCACATCCCCGATCTCATGACCTTGAAGCGCGTTAACAATAGTTTCACGTGTAGGTTTCAATGGGGCAGAAGGATCAAAATGTGAAGGGAAAAAAAGAGGGTGTAACCAATCAGGTTGTTTGTCCCAATCCATATCTCTTATATCATTCAATCGATAGGGCGTTGCTCGCTTTTGAAACCTAGGAACAAATTCTTCCGTCTGAACGCTATTGAATTCCAGTCATAAATCGCACACAAAGCAAAATGGAAAGAAAGACTCAACTGTTCAAACCAAAGATCAAAGAGTTGATGAGCTACCCGATCTCGATTCGAGACAACATGAATTTCCATTGCCTGAGCTGCATTTCGGTTCACCCTGCCTACTTGCTACAAGACCACTGAGTCATCTTATTTTAGGATCATAAATAAAGACAACGACTCACTCGTTGTACTGTTTGGGATATCTTTTGCAAAGCTACACTGATAGAAATTTCGGCTCCAACACTAGGTCGCTTGACAAACACGAATGTATCTCCTCGATGTTTGTTATATAATTGAAAAAGGGTATTGCTACAATGTAAGCGATACCCTGTTGTACAAGGACGAAGGGTTGCGATGGTTGCTGATGATTGTGGGAGAAACGAACAAATCACAACGTTGTCATTAACGAGTGGATCATCATCCCAAGCAATTTCCCCACGCATGAAGATTCCAATTGCAAAACGATTTTCGACCTTTGTTTTACCAAAAGGTTAATCACAGTTGATCAACTGAATTAGAAGAAGGATAAGAACACGCACATACCTGAATGATGATTAATTTCCTCGTGTACTCTTGGACACCTCTCCGAAGAAATTCGAAAAATGTGGACATACTGTTGATACGAGACGAAAATAGGCGTTGGATGGCAAACGGACGATCGAGAGCTCGTTGATAGAGGTCTTCCTTGGTGAGGATATCCGACCGAAACAGTGAATTCCATATATACACAGTTTCCTGTTCATTCAATTCAAGTGCGCTACTGACAGCGTACTTTTCTTGAGTGGTGAGAGCTGAAACATCGATATGCGTCAGGAGACGGTTAATGTTACTGGAAAGATCATGTCTCCGCCAAAACTGATAAGCGAGATTGAAGAGTTCGTATTCCGTGATAGCACGTTGATTGCTTCGTAAGAGATTGAGGGTAATTGCTTCAGCAGTTTCTGAATTAACAGCAATTGTCATAGCTTCAGCTACATTTCTTTGAATTCCAAAAGCCTCTGCGAATTGAATAGCATGCTCTTCCAGTAAATCAACGATAAATCGTTCAGTTGGTTCAGGAGGTGTTGTAAGGCGATCAGGGATTTTAATGCTCGCACCGTCAACGGATTGGGAATGTAAAGCATTGAGTTCTTGACATTCAGCACATAAAGCGCCTTCAGGACTACTTCTAGCCCATTTTGCATGCAATGCAGACACTCGAGCAACTCCCGACCTAGAGAAATTCAGTGATTATATCATCTGGAAGAATGACCTGTCTCTAACTCACGCATTATAGGTAGCAAAATGTTTAGCAAGGTCAAGCCGTGTAATGTTCTTGCTTGTATACTCTTTGTTTCCAGGGTAATCATATGACTTGGAAAACAAAATTAGATTCTTAGTCTTTGAACTCCATTCACTTTGTCTCATACCTCTGCAATTCGGACAGGGACAAGATCGGGATCCCAACAAACAAAATATTCATCGCCTAAAATATCATCATGAACTTGTATCAGTATACTGGTGCATATTTCTAGGACTCACCATCTAAATCCCCACCGCTGCTCATTGAAGGGGCTGCTTTATGCCCAGGCCTAGCGACGGAAGCAAAGACAATACAATCGACGAGGTGTGTCAATTTTTCATGATGTACTGCTCGAAGTTTGAGGATATCACCTATAGGACGAAATGTCCATAAATTAAAGAAAAGAAGGCAGATTAGAAAGTTGAAACTTTACCTGGATGAAGGCATGGATTACGCACGACAATCACATCACCATGAATTGGCGTAGCTACTCCTTTTCTTCCAGTCAATATACGAATATACACCTGTCCCTCTTTCAACACTTGAAAAGGATCACAAACCCCGAATAATCTACGCGATTTATGTATCATCATCCTTGATTTGAATTTCCCGTTCTCTTGATTTCGTAAACTTGCAATTTCAGAAGACTGAAATCGTTTGATGTGATTTTGAACGTTCTGATCATCAAGACCTTTCAAGAGGACTGCTTCTGCTTGTTCGAAATCACTTAAGCAGCTGAGAAGATCTATCGCAATGAGATAATCCTCTGAAGCTCGCTGAATCCAACTGAAATATTCTTGTTGTTTCGCAAGGATTTTTTCGTTGGATACACCGAGGCTAGAGAGAAGAGTGATGATATCGTTGTTCAGTCGACCAAAAGTAAATGGCTTTGAATAGTTCACAACTGAAAACGTGATATCGCTGGTCGTGTTGAATTTTTTCATGCTTTTACGAAAAGCAGCTAGATATTGTTTCTCTGCATCAAGCTGAGGATGCAACATTAGAACGCCTTTGTAACCAAGATATCTAACAAGATAGTTAGATCAGATTTCCAAAAGAGGGGGCGTGATGAGAACCTGATTTGAAAAACACAGGGTGTATAACGCGTATTTCGGAAAATGATACGTTTAGACTTGCTGAGCTGTATAGCCAATCGACGAGAAATCAAGCCACACCCATCCGAAAATAGTTCGTCGCCAGCTCGAATGTCAGCAATGTCGGTGATATACTTTGGTTCAAGCCTCCAATCAATTTGAGCTTCAGAGAAAAGCAAGCCAATTCGTTTTGCGCCTAACCACAGGGTCGAAAACACTTCATTGGGTGTAAATTGGAAACACAACCTACGTTTCGCAATATTCATTATCTTTCCGTAATCCCCCATCGAGTATATTCTATCATCGAGCTCCTGATCGGTCTGGGCTTCACGAAGGAAACACGAACGACCACGCTAAAAAGGATAGAGAGAAATCAGAACAAGATCACAACAGTAGTTGAGATGTATACCAGTTGGCTATTGCTATGATGATAAAATCGATAATGAACACCATTCAAGACTAACCCCTTGGTCAGCAACCGGAAAATATATTCTGCATTTTCCCTCAAGGTCGTATCTGGGAGCCTAAACCCACCAAAGGACACGAGGATGAACTTTGACGGGTCATCAGCTCTCAGAATACGGTTAGGGGGGAGTCGTTGCATTGTAAGAGTGATGGTATCTCTGCTGAAAATGATAAGCTTGCCCCAGATAATGTCTGAAGCAGTGGGTCTGGGAGGTCTCAAGAGATCCTGGGATACTTGATATACCCAGCTATCATCATCTTTGGTGGGTGATTGATGAAGAACGTGGGGTCTCATGGTTGCAGGGGTCAAAGGTGAGCTTGTTGAGAGCTTGAGAAGGATGGAATTAGGTAAGCACCAAACTGAACTATAAGTAGGGGTGGGAGACCACACCTTGCTTGTGAGAAATGCTCAAGAGATCTGTGTACGTTGTTGGGCCCGCCGTAAGTCAGGTCCTACCACCCCTTGGGATTGCGTACAGATGAATGCCACCTTTAGTCTACGGGAAAGACGACGCTTTGCGAGGCATTCATCCGCCGCTATGGCATTGACAAAGTCGAAGGAATTTCAGAGATAGCGCGAAAGGTCATAAAGACTCATGGATTCACCCGGATGGACGTGGGCCGCCTTGAAATGCAAGAGGCGATCTTGGACGCTGTCCTGAAGGACCATGAGGCTGATTCGAGAGAAAGACCTAAAATACATGACAGATCTGCAATTGACCCGGTCGCTTATGCGTTGCTCACTGCCAAAGATGCAGAGGAGGCCTCGTGGCGGAAGCATTATCTACTGAGCAATTCGAGGCTGCGCTCTGCACTAGAGGTATACCGTAAATCCACATTCATTCTCTTGAAGCCAGTGAGAGAATGGATCGTGGATGACGGTGTCCGCTGCATAGACAGCCTGGATGAATGTTGCGAGGTGTTTCGGAGAGTTCTTCGGGAATGTGAGATTGAATTTCGAGAGATTGGGTCTGAGATTGGATTTCTTGAGGAGCGAGTGAGCTGGCTGATGGGGGTGTGTATGTTGTAGAAATCTTATCTTATCTTATCTCTACCTGGAGCAGTGAGAAAAAGACAGTGGCGGGCATCGATTGGTCCAATTCGATTGGTTGGAATGTCGGAGCTGCAGCGTATCATTCCAGCCCATGACGAAGGCAGTCCCGCTGCTCTCGCCGTCCCCATAGATCCTTCCCCCATCACTGAGCAGGAGGTCGGCGAGTATCGTGAGCAAGACAGATTTCTTCCTGTTCGTCTTTCCCAATCCTAATCCTCTGCACACGCCCTCACTCTCTCTCCAGATCGCCAATGTCTCCCGTATCATGAAGGGCGCAGTCCCTCCGACCTCAAAAATTGCAAAGGATGCGAAAGAATGTGTACAGGAGTGCGTCTCAGAGTTTATCTCGTTCATAACCTCCGAGGCCGCCGAGAAGTGCCAACTTGAAAAGCGCAAGACCATCGGAGGAGAGGATATTCTCTATGCAATGGGCGCTCTTGGCTTCGAAAACTATGCAGAGACACTCAAAATCCATCTAGCTAAACTCCGGCAGGTGTGTCGTTTCTGCCTCGTAGGGTTCACCCCAGCTGACTGTCGCGTCGTGCTGATCGTTTGCAGCAACAGAATAATGGGGGAGGGGCCACCGGTGGTAGTGGGTCGAATAAAGGACAGGATGACTCTAAAGACGATGAATAGGAAAATGACTGGTGTATTCTCAAAGGTTTGCCGTTCCCGGTGCCTTGTATGTGAACGTATAATCATGCATTTGCCAGTGTAACTCTATGTATCAATTCTATCATTATCTTGTCACTCCTGTGGTTCTATCGTCTGTTTGAGTCTCAGTGTCCCTGTGGCCGCAAAACCTCACTACCGTCAATCATGTCCATGTTTGTGGGATACGAATGATCGCCCCCACCTCGTGAGCCTGTCTTTTCATATGAAAAATGCCCTTCCGTGTTATGATCCTCCAAAGGTTTACCGGGACAGGGCCGAATTTCTTGAAGCTATTGGAGTTAGACGGCTCGTCCAACCAAAGAAGCGTATATCAGTTAATGAGCCTGAGGAACATTCCGTATCCTTGACCTGTGAATGACACAAACATCCTGTGAATGACACAAACATCCTGTGAATGACACAAACATCCATCAGTTTTCAGGTCCAAATATCCGTTTGGAACGTGAACCCTAGGCACTCAATTGGGTTGGAATTTCGCACTACTGAGAACATGTCACATAATCTAATGAAATACATATGATTTGAAGGTTCTACCGGAGAATAAGTGGGTTCAGGGCCTATTGATGAGGACCAGAGATGAACTGGGCTTGTCACGCAATTTTATGCTTCTAACCATTAATATTGTTAAGAGCAAAACTCCTTATGAAAACGTTCCAACACACTAAGACATTACAAATAGAATGTCTGAAACATATACAGCAGTATTCAAGAAACAAAGGGAGACAAAGAAGAACAGTTGGCTTTCAAGATCACTTCTTTGGAATAAATCTTTACATCAAGTGAATAGTGCGATTATCAAACGTACGTTTCGATCGGTTCAACTATCCTGAACGACAAATGAAGGCTTTCCAAGAGAAAAAAAACAAGGGCAGTTACACAGTATACAGATGATAGCAAGAGATAGTTCGACTGATCAGAGACCTACTTTGCTTCGCCTCGAATTTCAGCGGAATTTCATCGGTTCTTCGTCAATGCGCTTGATCTTGCATCCGGTACCATCAGTTCTGAGTATCATCGCTTCACGCACACCACTCACCTCGTCGAAAAGACGCGAAATGTCCTTCAGATCAATGGGAAAATGGAAATTTTCCCTCATGGCACTCCTGAATTCTGCAGTTTGACTGAAAGCTAGTGTGCTACGGTGTTCCACGGATTCCCTAATCTTAAGAAAACTCGTGATGTATCGACAAGTTGGCCGTTCGCCTGGTTTGAAGCTCCAACAATGCTTCAGGAGAGACCACATTTTGTCATCAATGACGTCCGTTACTGATGCAGGATCACCCATCTGTGTGTTGCTTGGTATCTCACCCTTCAAAACGATGCTGGCTACATCAGTCTCTGAGTGAATTTCGTAAAATGGTACACATCGGGTTAAAATCTAGTAGTCTAGAGTTCAGTCCGAAGAAGCAGTCTAGAAAACTGGAAATGGGTGGCTACGTACCTGATAACAGAGACAACCGAACGCCCATACGTCGCTCGCTTGACTCGGACGCGAATTCGACCCATCTAATAGTTCTGGGGCCGACCAACGGTGTATCCTGCCGACTTGTTCATCAACCGATTCTGCATCTACAGTAGATGCTTCAGAGGCAGCACGGGCCAGTGCGAAACCGAAGTCCGTGATACAGGCTCTGCCAAAGGAAGTGATAAGAACATTGGTCTAAGTCGCGAAATTATTATATATCGGAAAAAACGTTGAAAGAAATATGAGGCGTACACTTTTGAGGTCACCATGAATAATGTCTTTGTCATGCAAGTACTTGAGACCGGTGGCCACGTCGAGAATCTTTACTGATAAATTAGAATATTATCTTGACGTCAGCACATCTTGCACTTACAAAGGGCCTGCGAGACACAGTAGGATTCTCCTGCAGATAATTCACTAAGTTGCCATTTTCCAACCAAGGAGAGACCAGACACATCCTCTTCTCTCTGCCGAGGTAGTAGATACCATAAAATGGCAAGATATTTGGATGATCAAGCTGACTCCAAACGATAGCCTCCTTTGCAAATAACTGTTGGGATCGTTTGAGATCGGCGGATAATGTGTTCGTCAAAGGGAGGATCACCTTCAACATAACCTCACTGTTTCTTTTTCTGTCTGTACGAATAACCTTTAGGCACAGGACTTGATCCCTATGACGTCCTCTGTGAATATCACATAAACCTCCACCTCCTTCTCGTTGCCCAACACTGATGTTAGAAAGAGTGTCGTACGTAGGGTGGCATTTAGATGCTTCACAAAGACGGTAGAGCGTAATAAAGATTTGCTTCCGAACTTGAGTCTTGCACGGATCTAATGCGACAAGAATCTGTTACAAGAGAATGAGGTGCACAGGCTGTGAACTTCTCTTTAGAAGCTCACTGAGTTTAGAAAGTCAATGACTACTTTAGCTTGGTCGCCCCTGAGCTCCAACAGGGCTTCTGTCTTCTCGCGAGACAGGAGAATCACCGTTAGATCACCAAAGAGCTCTATGAAATTCACCGAAGATGATTCGCTGGTTCCTCCGAAAAGTCTCCACATCAAAGATCCTCCAGATTTCGTAAACCAATCCGCCGAGATTTCTTGGTTTAGTCCGGTAAGCTGGTCGACGTCAGATTCAGAGTTGAGGGATGCGCTCCTGGCTCCTGATTTGCGAACCAGGTGCCTGTTGTTAGAACGATCTGACTCAAATGAAAGGGTAGAAATACTGTAAAAATCTGTCGGAGTAGCCCTATCGTCGCTGACGATAGTGTGTGACATGTTGGTATTAGATGGAAAGTGTGGCGCATCGTTATCCTCTTCAAATTCGGTGCTTGTGCTTTCTGGAACGTGTTTGGAAGCTGTTCTGTGAGTTTGGAGCTGGAGGTCCTGTGAAAGATATTCGAGATCAAGAGTTCCGCCCAGGCTTGGTACATCCCCAATATTTTTAAGCAGCAATCCTGGATCCCCCACGCCTTCACTGTTTACAATTAAGGACTCGCTGCATAGAGTATATATAGGTATCAGTAAGGTGACTGGATGCGGGGTGAATGAATGCTGAAACAAACCTGGTAAACGGAGAGATAATAACTGGTATATCAATCTGGAGATGTTCAGCGTGAATAACTATAGTTACTGCAAGAACATGTGAGACTTGAATGCGCGATCGATATATAAGAGTCGGGTTGACGTCCTTTATGGGTATATGACATCTCAGCTCAGCTTTAAAGGTCATAGCATGGTCTAATCTCGGAGAGCTGATAACGTCTCGTGATATAAGCACACTTGTAGGTTGTTTTTTGGATGATCCATCGCGATGAAGTGGCTTGGGAGATTCGGTTGTTGTGACGAGCTGCAGCAGTCTGGCCTCAAAGTCGATTTTCCTTGGGATGACACGATAAGATCCAAATGAAAGTTCGGAAACGATTCTGATGGTTTCTCCTGGGCTATAGCATATTCGCATAGGTCTGGCTGTAAAGGTCATACTTCCATTGGAGGCATGTTTTGGTTTTGGGTGGTGATAAATGGGCCAGGCAGGATGGTGTTCGTATTTGGTTATCGTGACGGGTACAGTGCACGTAATAGGTTTGTCAGACCAGAATTTGATCCTATCCACAACTCAGCACTGGTCGAAAAGTCACAGGGCACCCGAATTCTATGGTCTGACAACACACCTGTTTTCGCGATATACGGTCGCACGGAGTAGATATTGAATATGGATTTGGAGGCCTGCGGGGAAATGCATTAGACAGTAGGGGAGCATATTGTTTGTAGGATGTTAATACCAGGTTTGTCAAGAATGACAGTAGGTGGTAGGTTTTCTGGTATTTCTATCGAAAACCGAAACCGTCTCTGTAAAACGGTCAATGATAGATTTTTCTCAACAATTCAAAGACAAGTTACTCACAGAATACATGTTGCTGGATCTCGAACCTGTCCAAAGTACCATTTCGTCAAGTTTTTCCTCAGTAACGGTCGCGTCTTGCCCATCTAACTGAATACTCTCGGATTTCTGCAACTCGATCTCAACTGCAGAGGCTGGGACACCTAGAAAGGGTAGGGTGATGTGAACCTCCTGAACCAAGAAATGGAGGTTTCAGCTGATTTAGCACAATGCAAGACAAATCCTCGTACCCCTTCGATTCTGGCGCCATTTTCAGTCTTAGTGTTGGGTGGTATACCAGGTAAGCCTGCGGGTAGCATCATGAGCGAGTCATAGCACAATCATGAACGGGAATCAGACCGCAGACAAAGCCAGCATCGTTACTAGGAAATATTTCTCTAGTTCGTGGTCAACGGCTATAATCAAAGTGGATAGAATGGAGCATACATATAATGAGTTGACATGGAGGTATGACACAAGGTGTGTTTCGTCTCTCAACCCGCTCAGAGCTCTAAATTGACTCATACAGTCGACAGCAAGAGCAAAAATACTGACATCACGAACGTGCACCTACGTGGCCAGTCATGCTCTCACTAGTTATAATATTGGGTATCGATGACTGTTCCGATTATCGAAGCCTTTTACAATAACAGCTCAGTCTTTCTAATGAATGATATGAATGGTAGTACCCGAGCGTGTTAGAGATACTGAGTCTTGACACGGTAGACATTTAGCTGATCGCCGG
>Ga0157357_1000073_pt1 | contig 37109 bp, 22 predicted proteins | sample AttcapACBM1_FD_111485 | JGI IMG/M metagenome (GOLD analysis project Ga0157357, IMG submission 111485) | Fungus gardens microbial communities from leaf cutter ant in Botucatu, State of Sao Paulo, Brazil - Atta capiguara ACBM1 | ecosystem: Host-associated > Fungi > Mycelium > Unclassified ... | reverse complement strand
GACACATTGTTGTAGCACGGACCAGGAGCCTGTAGTATATATAGAGGATCAATGCAGCGAGGGCTCCTTGTCGAGTTCTCTTGTGAATCCCCACATTATACTTTTCCCTTGAGGTTTACTCGTTAGTGAGATCATTGGACCTTGAGTGTCTAGTGGTTGCCACAACAATACTTTATTGAAACTAGACAACACATCTTACATAAGTACAGGAGGTATAATAAATATTGAAATCCAAGAAGAGACTCAATTAGCCACTTTATTATGTTTCTTGTTTCTAACCCTAATGTGTTTGCTTTTCCAAACTCTATTATTTAATCAGCTTTAAGTAGATCTCTTTACTAGTATTAGTTAGGTTTCTTTTTTCCTTTTTCTCTTCTCTTTCTCCTCCTTCCTCATTTTCTTGTCTTTCTTCCTATTCTTCATATAGTCCTATCTGTCCTGTATGTAGTTACAACATAGCTACCACAGTCTGTCTATGTGCCCCATGTAATAAATTATTGATTTAAAAAATAAATAAATATATATATATATGGCTGTCACAACTGTCACACACTCATGATGAAAGATGTGATAACTGTCACAAGTCTGTCACACATGTCACAGTTACAATTACACAGTTATATAACATAGGAGAAAAATATAGAAGGTTTTAAAACAATGATGTTATATAATATATTTTTCATATATTAATCTTATGTATAATGCATGGTTTTTAGAGTAGATTAGATATAGCTTAGTATGGACCATCAACATAGCATATATAAAATAAATACTTTATATTAAAAACTTTATTGAGTTTTCTTATATTAATCTAATATAAAATTCTTCTTCTACTCTCTTACTTGAGCTTTAGTTGTAACAGTACTCTATCTAAGGTAGTTATTTAGGAAATGGAGACTAGTTTTGAATAGTCTTTGAATATAAGAGTGGAAATCTATAAAGTTGTTAAAAAGTCCAGTAAGAATGTTTAAGAAATGATTAACAAGAGTTAATCTGTACTGTGAGGGAATCTTACTTATTAAGTTAGATAAGTGTTCTAGAAGCTAGGCTAATATTCAGGTAAGAGTAGATTTACTCATACAAGCTCTTATATATACTATAGAAGGTAGTCTGTCACATAGTACAGTATTTATAATATAGACTATTAGATATGATTATTCAATAAGATCTAAGCATAATAATTAATGAAGAGGAAAGGGGTAAATAGACATGTAGTAATAGATCAAGAGATGTAGATAAGATCACCACTAATAGTATTACCTAAGCATTACCTTAGAATAAACTTTTGAGAGTTCCTCTTATATGTATTAGAAGAAATTTGGAAGTAATGTCTGCTAGTCAGTTCTTGTCAGAGTTAAAGATAATGAACTTTATTTATTTTTACTTTCTTTTACATTTATTTTCTTATTTAGATTTAGAATTAGAGTTAAGTGTGATGTTATATAATCATATGATATAGAAAAGATTATAGAAGTTCTAAAATATATAATATCTTACAGCATAGATACAGTATATTTATGAAGAGTACATAGACTTTGAGATAGATTAGTTATAGTGTGTATACAGACCATGGTCTGTAGTATATAAGATAGACTAGCTTGTAATAGAAACTTCATTGAGTTTACTTGTGTTAACTTTGATACAAGATTCTTTTTCTGATGTTCACTTTGAGTTTTGAATTGTAACAGTCCTCTTTTTCTAACTTGTCAGGCACGGTTCACACTGGGGTGGAAGTCCACAGAATAGACTCGGAGATGAGTGGACTTGTGGAACGACCTTGGCTTCAGCTTATGTGCTGCGCCGTCTGTCTGCCGCGTGGTTGCAACTTCAGATGAAGGGAGAAAAGTCCAAGTAGATGTGAGTACTGATTGGTGTGTTGCTGTTGAACATCAGAGGTCGAGTTCAATAAGAGTTTATCTTCGTCGATTATCAGACTAGCGAATTACAGTGTAACTACTAGTCTTATATACAAACTGATAGTATAGGAGATGCTTGGGGTTTCAGTGGAAAAACCCCTATTGCACTGAGCAGAGGTTTCAGTATTGAAACACTGACAGGAGTAACTCCATCATGGAAGACCGAGTTGAATAGGAGTATCTCTGCTGTGGAAGACGGAATATCTGGAGGGTTGCAGCACTGCCATGAGATGTGTTGTGAGAAAGGTGGCTGTCATGGAAGGTGGGCTTGTATGGTTCGGAGGTGGTTTCACTGCGGGGATGTTATTTACAGACAGGTGGACTTGTGTATGACATAACTACTACTATGGTTAACTCAATAAATTCAAACAAATTATTAAAAAATCCAGTACTTCCTTGTTAGTAAGTTTTCAGACTCATTTAACTTACTCTCTAGAGCTAGTTCTACAGCTGACAAATAAATATTTTCTTCTTGAGACTATAGCTTTATCTTCTTTGGGAGAAAGTAAGAAGAGGAATATGGGTTTAGACTCTAAGATGCTTACTATTATGACTTAGTTTTTAGAGTTAAGATGAAAGTATACTCTTGTATTAAGTAACTTAATGGAGTTTTAAATATAAGCTGATCTACCTTATATACTATAGAATGTAGTCTATGCATACATTACAACTAACCTATCCTAAAGTTTATATACTTTCTATAAGACCAATATATTGTTATTATATGATATTATCTATTTTAGAACCTTCCACAATCTTTTCTGTGTTATGTGATCTTGTGACTTAGGATAGTCACATGTGACATCACATCACACTTCTTTGCCTAAGTCCAAAATAATAAAAATAAAAATCAAACTAAAATAAATAGAAAATAGAAAAGAAAAATAAAGAAGAAAGAAAATAAAGTCAAGTTCATTGTTTATAACTCTGATACTTACTGCCCCAAGAATGACTATAGGCAGACTTTTCTTTAAGAAAGTACCTTTTCTTAAGCTTTCTGTTACTTTTTCTGCCTTAATTTTTGAAAGAACAATATCTAGCACTATAAGCTAGAATAACCAGGTATTTGCTAAAAAGAGTAGAAACTTGGCTTCTAGAATGGAAAATGCTCCCAAAAGTACCCAAAGACTTTAAGTCTTTATACTTAGACCATTTAATCTGATTTATAGATCAGCTGAGTCATTCTCCCAATTAGGAAATAGAAATATTACTCATGATACTGAGTTGTGAAATAGTGACTATTATATGCTATCACTATCTAGTTACTTTTGGCATCTTAAAACTGATACTAATATACTTTCTGTTATGATTTTAAGCTTGGCTCAGGTTGCAACTCAGGCAAAGACTTGAGTAAGAGTAAAGGAGATGATCAATTAGTAAAGTGTAAGGATACAGAAATGTATCTACACTATATATATTTATAGACTATGAGGAAACTATATGTTTATAATAATATAATACATAAGAATAGAAGAAGGAGTTAATGAGGAAACAATGCCTACTACATGAGATGCTGACTGATACAACTTATGGCATAGCTGGTCATTGCATCATATCCTAGACTCTACAAGACATGATGAAAGCATGCTAAAGACATGAGGAGATGATCATAACAATACCCCCTTTTTAGCATTCATATCCTCATGAATCCATCCAGCAATGCTAAATCTCTGACTATATATGTTGTGACTAATTTTTTCATGGATTCTATAATGATTTGTCCTCATAATATCAATGTGATAAAGTAGAGTTTATGAGGCAGTCCTTCTGTATACATTTTGATAGGAAAACCTTTCCTTATTGTATCTACATTATGTTTTTTCTTGAGAAATGCTATAGCAATTTCTTTCCAATATTGTTTGTCTTGTTCTTCTTGTAGTTATAAAGATTTGTAATGAGGTAGTGGATAGAATGAGATGGTCTGTATTGGTGCTTGCATGAATTTCATGTATTTTTTGAGATTTTCAATTTTGTCTTGAATAAATATCAGTTCAGGAGTTTTGGGTCTAGGAGGATCAACTTCATAAGGTTTGTATAAAAGAACTTCCTTGTCTTATATTCACTACTTCTCTTTGACATCTTGTTCCTTCATGATTATGTCTTCCTGCTTGTAAGTACCTTATATCTCCTTTATATATCCTTCTGTATAATTGTTTTCTTTTCCTTTACAGTCATCCAATTCATCTGCCAATAGCTTCTGTATATAATACACTTGGTTTTCCATATCACTTTGTATAATGTTTTGTAGGTCTTCAGAGATACTGAATATATCTCCTACTGTTTGTATCTAATAATTGTTGCTAGCCTGTAGTATTATAGATTCAATTTCTGCAATCTAGATATTGGCTTTTTCTGCCAACTTCACAATATTCTGCAACTATATCTACACATCGACCATTCTCTTGATTCCTTGTATTATTTTGTGGTATTTCTTTGTTCAATCCTTTTTCTTGTTATTGATTATCTTGACCAAGTTCATATTATTGAGAGTACAGATAAAGTATGGGTTAGGAGAGGTAGAAGCAGTAATAAATTGTTGGGCTATTTGATTAAAATATTTCAAAGTTATAGTGCTTTGAAATTGTTGATTTGGGTTCTTATCCTCCTCTTTTATAGGTTTTGACTTGAAACTGTTATTTAATAATCTTCAATCACTTCTTTTGCATGGAGCAATCTCGTTCCTGTGATCTACTGATCATGTTCATCTCTGTAGCCCTTCCAATGCACTAAAAATTGAGTTCCCCATCCTCATTTCCTATGTTTTCTGGTTTCTTCAACTTCATATTCTTCTTCTTCATTAATAATGTTGTTATGACTTAAGCTTTTAATGTTTAAGCAAAAGACACACTCTTATATTGAGTAATACAAGAGAACTTGATAGAGTTTCTAGTACAACTTTTTACCTTATATACAAACTAATGATGGTCTGTAATACACTTCTTCAACCCTACCATAAATAACCATGTTATCAAGGACCAGAAGACTACAACTAATGAAAGACACAGATAGAGAATACCAGGAAATTGGCAAGAATCTAACAAATCCAGAGGATTTACTAAAATATATTTGACTTTTCATGCATTTGTTCAACAAAAAGAAATTTGAGAAATTACTGGAATGAAGAGAATGAAATTACAAAATCAATCTACTAGAATATGTGCTAAAATAATTAAATATAAAAGCCTATGTAATAACAGTTAAGGAAGATAAAGCACTAAACCAATGGTTGGAAGAATAGCTCAAAGTAGAATTTATAGTAGAATCAAGTTCAAGATATATAGTACTATACTTTTATATTCCAAAGAAGGATGGATCTCTACAAGTAGTACAGGAAATTGAACCAGCACATAATAAAGGACAAAATACTATTACTATTAATTGGAGAAGTAATCAACAAGCCCAAAAATGCAAAATACTTCAACAAACTAGACCTTATCTGGAGATATAAGAATCAAGAAAGGAGACAAATGGAAAGCAGTATTCTTAATAAACAAAGGATTATTTAAACTAAAAGTGATGTATTTTGAGCTATACAACTTACCAGAAACATTTCAATGGATGATGAACAGTATTTTCAAAGAGCTTTTACATGGAGAAACACTGGCAAATTATATGGATGACTTTGTAATACTAGCCAAAACCAAGAAGGAATTAGAAGAAAGGATTGTATAATTCTTGAAGATAGAAAAGAAACATAATCACTGTTTTAAACAGTCAAAATATGACTTTGATGCCAAGGATATACCCATCTTAGAAGTAGTAGTTGAATGAGAAGAAGTACAAATGGAAAATAATAAAGTCAAGACAGTTAAGAAATAGAAAACTTCTACTAAGGTGAAAAGCTTCTTAGGATTTGCAAATTTCTACAGATATCTTATCAAGAACTCCAGTTATATAACAAAATCTCTTAATGAGCTCAAAGGAAAGAATAAGTGGAAATGGGAAGAAAAACATCAAAAGCATTTGAAAAGTTGAAGGAAAAAATCACAAGTCAACTGGTACTCACTCTACTTAGAAGAGAAGGAAAATTCAGAGTAGAAACAGATGCATCAGGACATACTATTGGAGGAGTTCTATCTCAGAAACAAGGAAAATAAAAACCAATTGTATTTTTACCAAGAAGAATACAGACAAAGGAACTTTGAGATATACAACAAAGAACTACCAGCCATAGTAGAAGTATTGAAAAGTGGAGACAATATCTATTAGATACCACTGAAAAGTTTGAAGTATGAACAGATCACAAAAATCTCAAGTATTTCAAAGAACCACACAAATATAATGGACAACAAGTATGGTGGTATCTTAAGCTGCAAGATTATAATTTCATTCTATGACATATTCCAGTGAAGATAAATATAAGAGCAGATATTCTATCAAGGAAGAATCAAGTGAATACAAAGAATAACAACAAGAATATCAAGATGCCTAAAAACAAGCTATGGACAAGAAGAGTTAATATAGAAGTGGAGATAGCAATTTTCAGAGAAAATCAACTGGTAGAAGAAACTACACTGTTGAAAGAAATCTGAAAGAACAACATGAGGGAACAAGAAGTTCATAAGGAATTAGAAAAAAAAATAGTCAAGTATGGAAAGACAAAAGAGTAGTATATATAGAAGGAAAAATCTATATTCCAAACAACTGGAAAATTCAAGAACAAATCCTATAGGAGAATTATGAACCAGCAGATGCAGGACATCTAAGACAACAAAGGATACTTGAGTTAATTAAGAGGAGCTATTGGTGACCAGAAATACAAAATTATATCAAGAAGTATATTCAGAAATGCCAAAAATGCCAACAGAACAAAGTATAACATATGAAAAAAGTGGGAGAACTTCATTCATTGGAGACACCCCAAATATCATGGCAGAAAACCAGTATAGACATTGTCAGACCATTACCAAGATTAAATAACAAGAATGTAATAGTAGTCATAGTAAATTGATTGACAAAGGTGATTAGACTTAGGGCAACAACAGCAAGAGTATCATTGGAGGAAATAGCCAAGATCTATAGAAATAACATATGGAAAATCTATAGAACTCCAAAGAAGATTCTTAGCAACAAAAAACCTCAATTTTTCTCAAGATTCATAAAAGACTTAAGTAAGACACTGGAAATGAAACAGGTATTATTAATGGCATAGTACCCTTAAATAGACAGTCAAATGGAAAGGATCAATCAAGAAGTCAGAGTATTTTTACAATATTATGACAATTATTAGCAATATGATTGGATAGAATGGTTATCAACAGCAAAATTCCAGTATAATGATAAGAAACACTTAGCCACAGGGTACACTCCATTCAAACTTAACTTTGGAAGATATCCATGGAAGAGAGATCTAACAATAAAGATGAAATTACCAAAATTCTCCCTGAGAAACTACAAAGAAGTTAGAAAACAGTAAAAATATTAATGGAAAAGATGAAAGAAACCATAAAGAAGCAGTTTGACAAGGAAAAAGAAACCTTTAAAGATTGAAATAAGGAGACAATGTGTGATTGGAAGCCAAAAATATCCAATTGAAATGACCTTCAAAAAAGCTAGACCAAAAAAAATATAGACTTTTTGAAATCACAAGGAATATTAGCCAAGAAGTGTTTTAGCTAAAAATACCAGAAGAATGAGCAATATACAACATGTTTAATGAAAATTTGCTGACATAATGCAGGAAACTCCAATTCAAAGAATAGTATATGGAAACAGTACCACCATCAGACTATTATCAATAAGAAAGAAAAATACAAAGTAGAAGAAGTATGGAATCATAGAAAATAAGGGTATAGTACACAATTTCTAGTCTATTGGAAAGGTTATGAAAATGAGCATGACCAATGGATAGTAGAAATGGGGTTACCACATACTAAAGAGGCAATTCAAGACTATTGGCTAAAACTTTCAAGACAAAACTTATAAAAGAAGAGGATAAAACTCTAGATTAACATCTTAGAGCAACATAATAAATCAAGAAACCCAGATATGACCTACTAATTTGCAACTGCACCTACTTCTCCCAATCCATACATTGCTTGTACTGTCAACAACATAGATCTTATTATGACTTTAAATAAAGAAAAGAAAGATTGGACAAAGAAATATTACAAAATAATCTGGGGATTAAAAACTATGGCAGACTTTCAATTATAAATTCAGAACCTCATCAAACTAGCAGATGCAGCAAACAATCAACTAGCAGATATCAAAATCATCTTGTTACAAACTGGAAAAACTCATAGAACACAAATTGGTGGAGATATTTACAGCATATCCAAAGAACTCAGGAGCATCATTTATGAAGACATGGAGTGACAAGCTCATCACATCTAGGTTTTATTAACTGACAAATTGGATTGATACAAAGGAAAAGAAGGAGAAGCAATAGATAAACATATCAAAATACTATAAGATTCATATCAAGATATACCACAACCAATGACTACTGACAAAGAAAAACAAAAAGAAGGCACTGTTCAAGATAAAGTGTTGTTATACAAACCTTACAACATATCAATATCTAGTTCAAGTGAAATATCATCCTTAGGATACCTAGTTAATACAAGATAAGATTAATAATTTGGAAAAGGCATTAAAACATTCCAATTACCTAGCAAAATGATTTCATTCACTCCTCCAAGTCACTATAAAACTATCCAATCCAATAGAGAAAAGAATAGAATATATTGGAATGATATCATATATCAATTCTTATAGTAGAAACATAATATAAATACTAGTTATTAAGAAATACTGTTACAAACTTTATTCAACTTATATCTCCACAGCTAGTAGACTGATTCTTACAAACCAAGTAAGGGCTATTTACATATATATAGAATGTACAAAAGTGGCAATAGATTACTGAGATATAAGACCATTAGTAACTACAAGTTTTATTAGCTATTATCTCAGAAATAACTGAATGGATTTCTATGATCAAACTTGCATTGGAAAGAGCTCATCAAATAGTTCCTAATGATATGTCATACATCATATGAAAATTAGTATTTATAGAGATACAAACATATCAATGTAGTAACATAATTAGTTACCTTCTAAAATTAGCCTGACATCTACTATGACAGATGACAGCCCTACCAGGTATGAGTTTTGATCATGTGATGAAAATAACTTGTGCACAGACCATTACTATGTCTAAATTAATCTTAATCATCATTGTTATTATTATTAAACTTCTAAATTACTCTTAAACTTCTGAGAGTATACCTAAGGTTCAGATATCACAAATAAGTGAGTAGTCTATTTTATGATAGATACCCATCAAAATCTATACAGAAGAACCACTATATGAACCATTCTTCATAACTGACTCTATACAAGAATAGCTTATTATAGAAACTATCAAAAAGATAGTAGCAACATATATAGTTAGAGATTTAATTCTGATAGATTCATGAGGACAAGAACATTAAAATGGGGGTATTGTTATGATTGTTATGGTGCACCTAGACTTGAATATTTTTCTTTTCTTTTTATCTATTTTACTTGATTTAATATTTCTTTTGTTTTGTTTTTGTTTTTCTTGGATGATGAAGAGGCCCATAACTGCAGTCACATGATGCGTCACATGACATGATGTCATAGGCCTAAAATCTAGGAGAAGAGGCTAAAAGGATGACATCAAGGTATATGTTAATAGCATGTTTACCTTATAGTATATATAATAAATAGTGTAGGAATGCATCAGGGACTCCTTGTCAAGTTCTCTTGTGATCCCCATGAGATACTTTGCTTATAAGTTTATCTTAGTAGTTCTATTGGTCTTTTGACTAGTAGTTGCTACAACAATAATTGCTATGATCTATACCTCATGTTCTACAGGTGTTTATCTTATGTTAAATATATGTTGGGGTTTGTTTCATTTGTGACTCATATTTAACTGTATCTTGTATTACCCTCATATTTTATCAGTTAGCATCTTATGTAATAGTAGAGGTTTCATCATGTTTTCCTCATTCTTCTATTATTGTTTCTTCAAGGACATCTAACCTATTTCTCATGATTCTCAAGTCTCTGTCTTAGTTGTAACCTGAGCCAAGCTTAGGATTGTAACAGTATGGTATTTATTCCTTAATATGCTTCTTGGTAAGCCTCTTGTAGTGTTTTGACATGTTTATTAACTATTTCAACTCCTTTTCCTTTATACTAATCTAGTTCATTAGCTAGTAGAACTTAAATGTGGTATGCTTGTCTTTCTATGTCAACAATGCATAATTCTTTTGATATGCTATAGATATTCTCTCTTATTTGCATCTTGTGTATTTTTCCTGGTTGTAATAGAATGGTTTTGATGTCTGCTAGTTGATTGTTGACTACATCAGCTTGCCTTATAATATCTTGAATCTATAATTGAATACCCACCATAGTTTCCAATTCTTGTATTATTTTGTAGTATTTCTTTATATGTTGTTGACAGTGTGAAAGATGTATCAATTGGGAGAAAAATGAACAGTTGAGAATTGTCAAGATATTTGAATTTTTTCTTGAGTACTTAGTGTACTTTGAGATGTCAATTTGGAGTTTTATCCCTAATTTTGTCTCAAAAGACTTGTCTAATAGTCTTAAATTGCCTTTTGAGCATATAATAACTCTGTTTCAGCTATTCATCAGTTGTGTTCATTTCCATATCCTTTCTAATACACCAAGAATTGTATGTTTCTGTCTTATTTTCAATGTTCTTATACTTCTTCTACTTTGTATTCTTCTTTCTTATTAATAATGTCAGGTAATAGTGTTGGATCCATGTGTTGTCTCTTGAATTGGGGCTCTTTGCATCATGTCAGCAGATCTTTGTTAAATATATTATATATTGTCCATTCTTTTGATGATTCCAGTTGGAATACTTTTTGTCCAATTTTCTTTGTAATCTTAAAAAGTTCATAGTATTTTGAATCTAACTTCTTTGAGAGTTATTTTGACTGAAAATATTTTGCTTCTAGCCATATATTGCTTCAACTCCTAAGAGTTTTGTTTTTTCTTGTCAAATTGCTTCTCTATTGCTTTCTTTGCCTTCTCTATAGATAATTTTGCTATTTCCCAACTTTTCTGTAGTTTTTTGAGAAAATTTTCTAGCTTTGGTAATTCTGTTTTTATTGTTAGATCTCCCTTCCATGAGTGTTTTCCAAAATCAAGTTTGAATAGCATACATCCTATAGCTGAGTGTTTCTTGTCATTGTACTGGAATTTTGCTCTTGATAACCATTCTATCTAATTATCTTACTGATAATTGATATAATATTACAAGAATATTTTGATCTCCTAGTTGATTCTTTCTGTTTGACCATCTGTTTGAAGGTAGTATATCATTGACAATGTTCTTTTCATTTCTAGTATCTTGTATAAGTCTTCCATGAACTATAAAGCAAACTAGAGTTCTTTATCACTAAGAATCTTCTTTGGAACTCTATGTATTTTTTATATATTATCCCTATAGATTTTGGTTATTTTTTCCAATGATACTACTATTGTTGTTACTTTGAGTTTGATCATCTTTGTAAACCAATTTATTATAACCACTATTACATTCTTGTTATTTAATCTTGGAAGTGGTCTTATAATGTTGATACTGATTTCCTACTATGATTTCATATGCTAAGTCCAGCTCTGATAAAAGTCCATTCTCCATGGTAGTGTTTTCAATATTAACATCTAATAAAAGCCTGTTTTCTACAACAATGTCAGGCACAGTTTATACCAGAAGATGAAAGTCCACAGAGTTGGCTTAGAAATACACAAAGTATATAACTCTGTGAAAAGAGCTCAGTGGTGTAAATTTGTAGAACAATCTTGGCTTCAGCTTATGTACTGTGCTATCTGTCTGCCACATAATCACAACTTCAGAGGAATAGATGAAGTATAAGATGGAAGTAAGTACTAATTGGGTGTGTTACTATTGAATACTGGAGATCAAGTTTAATAAGAGCTATCTTCATTAATTATCAGACTAGTAAATTATAGTGTAACTACTAGTCTTATATGTAAGTCAGAAATATAGAAGATGCTTGAGATTTCAGTATATCATACTAAGTGGATGTTTCAATAATGAGATACTGATAGGAGTAAGATAGAAGAACTTTGCCATAGAAGACTGAGTTCAATAGGAGTATCACCATCATAGAAGACTGGATATCTAGAATGTTGTATTACCACTACAAAGACATATTGCAAGAAGATGACCATTATAGAAGGTGGGCTTATGTTATAGATATTATAGTGACAGCACTGTTGTTGTGATGTATCTTCAGCATGGGTGGACTTGACATATGACAAACAGTATTATTCTATAATATATTCTCCATAGTAGAGTTATACTTTATCTCAAATCTCATGAATACTTAGTCTTCTATGGAAAAGTTCTTCTTTTCTAATCTCTATTAGTGTTTTATTACTGAAGCCTTCACTTAAGGCTATACACTGAAATCCCTGAGTTCTTCTTTATTATATTTGTCAAACTTATGAAGTTTGAACCCAAGTTTCTTTTAATTTTCTTTTCATTTTTCTTTCTTTCTTTGCTTTTCTTTTAGTTTCTGGGAACAGAGGCAGGGGTTAGCATGACATAACGGTCACACTGTCACATGTCACATAAAATGGTCACTGTAATGGTCACAAGTCATGTGGTAGCAATGAAAGGATGTAGAAGGTTCTGAAAAGATAGCACTATACAGTATATATAATATATGTTGACCTTAAGACAAACACATGGTCATTTAGAGTGGGCTAAAGTAGTAGTAGCACAGATCATGGGGTTTTAGTATATAAGATAGACAATCCTGTACAGAGTTCTCTATCATGTTCTCTTGTATTAACTCTAATACAAAGTTCCATTCATTGATCAACTTTAAGTTGTAACAATATTAGTATATGAGGACTAGTAGGTATTCTGTATTTACTAGTCTAATAATCAACTATAATAGTTGAATAACATCTCTGGTATTCTTTGGTAACACACTACTTATTGAAACTCACTTTTTTTTGGAATCTGCTCTATTTCTAAAGTTACAACACTATAGCAGACAAACAGCATAGCATATAAGCTAAAGCCAAGGTCATTCTGGAAAGTCTATATCACTATGAAATTTAGTAATAGGTTTCCATGCCTAGTATGAACTCTAAGCCAATCCTGCAGACTTTTGCTCTTTATACCTGTCCCATGATGTTTGAGATATTTTCAATAGATGAACTTCTTCTGCTCTCTTTATATACTAAACTTTGTTTTGTTATTATTTTTAGTATTCTTGGACATATTTCTTGATATCATTTCATATTTCTGGTCATCAATAGTTTCTTTTGATTAAATTGAGCATTTTTTGTTATTCTGGATATTCTATGTTTGCTGGATCATAATTTTTATGTAGGATTTGTTCTTGAATTTTCTAGTTGTTAAAAACATAGATCTTTTCTTCTATATATATACCACTCTATTGTCTTTTTATGTTTGACCATTATCTCTTTCTAGTTCCTTCTGTACTTCTTGTTCCCTAGTATTGTTCTTTTGAATTTTCTCCAGTAATATAGTTTCTTCTACTATTTGGTTTTCTCTAAACATTACTATTTCTGCTTTTGTGACTAGTCTTTTCTTCTATAGTTTGTCTTTAAGCATCTTAATATCTTTATTGTCTTCTTTAGTATTCACTTGATCTTTATTTGACAGAATATCTGCTCTTATGTTTAAAGCTATAGTTTTACAACTTGAGGTACTATTGTGAGGGAATCTCACTTATTAAGCTAGGCTGATAGATAGTCTGTCACATGATATAATACTTACAATACAGACTATTAAATATGATTATTCAATAAGGTCTAAGCATAATAATTGATAAAGAGAAAATGTTATAACTTAAGTCCTTGAGTAAAGATAAAAGATGACTTTTGTATTGAGTAATACAAAAAAACTTAATAAAGTTCTAAGTATAAGATAGTCTGCCTTATATACTACAAACCATGATCTGTGCACATACTACAACTAACCTATCCTAAAGTACATATACTTTCTATAAGACTAATATGTTGTTGCTATATTATATAATATCACCTATTCCAAAACCTTCTATATTCTTCTTTGTATTACATAATTGTGTGATCTGTGACTGTGACAGATGTCATGCTTATATCATATATGATATCACTTCTCATCTTATATCTATATCCAAAATAAAGAAAAGTGAAAATGAACACTAAAGTAAAGTAAAAGGAAAAAATAGAAAATAAAAATAAAATTGAAAGAAAATAAAATTGAAACCAAGTCCACCATTCACAACTCTAACAGAAAAGGGATAAATAGGCATATAACAATAGATCAAGAGATATAGATAAGATTACTACTAATAGTATTACCTAAGCATTACCTTAGAATGAAATTTTGAGAGTTTCTCTTACAACCATCTTATTTGTTATCTATTAAGTTTGTATGGTTTCCTAAAATACTTGAGATTTTTGTAATCAGTTCAGACTTTGAACTTTTTTATAGTATCCAATAGATATTGCCTCTATTTTGTCAGAGCTTTTACTATAGCCAGTAATTTCTTGTCATATATCTTATAATTTTTCTTATCTGCTTATATTATTCTTGATAAAAATGTGATTAGTTTTCATTTTCCTTCTTGTTCTTAGAATAAGACTTCTCTTATTACATGTCCTGATATATTAGTTTCTACTCAGAATTTTCCTTCTCTTCTAAATAGAGTAAGTACTAGTTGATAAGTAATCTTGTTCTTTAGTTCTTCAAATGCCTTTTAATACTCTTCTTCCTATTTTCATTTATTCTTGCCTTTGAGTTCATTGAGAGATTTTTTTGTATGACTGAAGTTCTTGATAAAGTATTTGTAGAAATTTGCAAATCCTAAGAAGCTTTCTACTTTTTTTATTTTAGTAGGTGTTTTCCATTTCTTGATCTTTTTGTCTTCTATTTATACTTCTTCTTATTCAACTATTACTCCAAAAATAGGTATTTCTTTGGTGTCAAAATTATATTTTGATCATTTGAAACAGAGATTATATTTCTCTGCTACTTTCAAGAATTGTATAGTTTTTTCTTATAATTTCTTCTTTGTTTTGGCTAATATTACAAAGTTGTCTATATGATTTACAAGTACTCCTTTATTTAATAGATTCTGAAATATACTGTTTATCATTCTTTGAAATGTTTCTGGCAAGTTATATAATCTGAAATATATAATATTTGGTTTAAATAATCCTTTGTTTGTCAAAAATGCTGCTTTCTATTCATTGCATTCTTTAAACTATATATTGTTATATTTCTAGATAAGATTCAATTTGTTAAAGTATTTTGCATTGCTGAGTTTGTCAATTACTTTGATTAGTGGTAATAGTATCTTGTTCTTTATTATATGCTAGTTCAACTTCCTGTAATCTTGTACCAATCATAGAGATCTATTCTTTTTTGGAATATAAAATTATAGTATTGTATATCTTGAATCTGACTCTATAATTGATACTGTCTTGAGTTGTTTGTTTAACCATTGGTTCAAAGCTTCTTCTTTCTTAACCATTATTATACCCTAGTATTTAGCTCTTTGAGTATATCTTCCAGTAAATTGATTTTGTGATCACATTCTCATTTTTCTGGTAACTTCTCAAATTTCTTCTTGTTGAATAGATAAGTGAAAGGTCAAATATATCCTGGTAAATCTTCTGGATTCATTAGATTTGGTTCTTTACCTATTTTCTAGTACCCTTTATTTGTTTTCTTCTATTTATATATTTTTTCTAATTCTAGATTTAAACAAAATGTCCCAGTACTGTATCTTGTATTTCTTTGGGCATTTTATAAACTATGTTGTCCTTTTGTCCTGATTAACTTCTGGATTATGCTTGACCAACTAGTTATATTCTAAGAACATATTCATGCCATTTATATCTGTTACTACCACATTGATGTTTTATGTATATCTTTTTATTTCCAGTTTTAAAGATGCAAACTGAGTTACTCTGTGATTTACACTCCTAGTTCTATCTGTATTGAATATGTTAAATAGTTAAGGTAATGGTACTGTTTTAATTTATTTTTCCTTTACTAGTTGTTTATCTATACTTATATAAGTACATTCTAAGTTTACCAGTATCTTGAGCTGTAGTTATTTTTTGTTTAATATCTTTACATTTATATGATGTTGAGTTCCCTCTCTTTATTATTTTTTTTGTAGAATAATATATTAATTCTTTGGGAAATTCTTATATACAAAGATTTGTCATATTGTTGTGTCTACTTTAAATCTTCAACAAAACCTGCTTCTTTATCATTATCCTGTTTGTATTTGTCATCTAATTTCTCCTTTATACTCTTATTATTCATCTTCTATCTTAATCTGTAGTTCTTTACAAGATGTTCTACTTTGTTGTATTGATAACACTTTCTAGTATCTTTCTCCTTCTTTGGCTTTCTACAATCATTTGCCATATGTCTATATACATTAAAATTGAGACTTCTAAGCTTTCCATCTTTGTCATAGTTGTCTCTAACTTTTCTAATATCCATAGACAATTCTCATATCTTTATATATATATAAAAGAAAGCTAGTACAAAACTAACTATACTAGTTGTTTTACATGATATCTTTCTAGAAACAAAATACTCCAAGATTAAACTCTAGAAATGTAAGAACATTCTTAAGAGATTCTCTCTTAGGATTTCAAGATTTTTTATATCTCATATAATCAAACAGAATGTGTCTTCTTGTCTTAATATAAAAGATTCTCTAGAAAAGAACCTAAGTTGATATTTGCCAATTGGAGCATGATTTTTTATTAATCTTGTGATACATGTACATATTAAATTTAAAAGACCAAAGTTCTTTAGCTAAGCACCACTCTTAGAATATATTGGGTAAATCAGTTGATTGTTGTCATTGTTCAAGTTAAGAAAATTCCTTCTCTTATATTCCAATATTTGGAATATCATCTGCTATTTACAAACATATATAACTTCTTGTTAACCATGATATGAGAAAACTATTTGATATTACTTGGACAATCCCAAAATTTAATCAAATTTTTAAGTTTTTTCTAAAAAATACTTTAAGGTCCTTTGAAATAGCAATAGAATATAGTTGTTGAGAATGAATATTCAAATTAAATATTTTTCTAACAGCAGGAATAGTGTTTGTAACAATGATGATACATAATATATTTTGTAGCTGAGAGACATGATTGATACTGTACCTGATAGTGAAAAGTTTAGCTTCTGATGAAGTTATATTTATTACATGATGAATATTCTTTGCAATTATTTCTTGACCTCTCTGAATATACAAAATTAAGATAGCAGCATTGTTCTTAACACTTGTATCTAAAATAATAAATACAGTATCATGCTTAGTGAGGAAATTTCTATAGATATTATGGAGTTTATGTTATAGTGCACTTGGACATTAACAATTTATTTTGATTTTTCTTTTCTTTTTCTTAATTTTTATTTTGAACAATGAAGAGACATGTGATCATGGTCACATGATGCATCACATGATGTGATGTCATAGGTCCAGAACATAGTAGAAGGAACTAGAACAATGATATCAAGAAGCATATTTGCCTTGTAGTAATAGTATAATAGACTTATAGACAATATGTGTACTTTAGAGTAGGACTATTTATTGTTAGTATGGACCATCTATGTATTGTATAAATAGGATAGCAACTCATTGGAAACTCCTTGTCAAGTTCTCTTGTGATTCCCACAAAATACTTTACTATTGAGTTTATTTTAGTGACATTATTAGTCTTTGAGACTAGTAGTTACCACAACAATTAACCTTCAATTTATCCCATCCTAATTCATAGATAGACAAGAGGAAGTTCCAAGCAGCAATCCTAAATTCTGAAATTTGAGGTATATTCTTAGCCTTTTTATTTTCTAGTTTTCATTGTCTAACAAAAGGTACTATTCTGTAAAGTAAATAAACAATGTTCTTAGTATCATCTTCCAAGTATTTATTAACACCAAAAATAGAAACTGGACAGAAGTTACCATTTCACAATTGTAGATCTGCAGGTTGATTAGTTGAATATGGAATAGCTAAAGTTTCAAGACCTTAAGGAGGACATATGTTATTAATTACTATCCTATGAGAATCCAGCATAGGTTCAGTTGTATTGGCCTAGTTAACGGAGTCTGTTTTCCTTTCTTTCAAGATCATGTAAGAGAGAGTAGGTTCTTTAATTTCTCCTTACTTGACTTGTTCTACTCAAGTTTGATTATTGGCTAATGCCTGGATATGATCTATATATACTATGAATGATGCATTAAAAAGTACCAAGGTTTTTCTAAAACTATTAGTATTGAAAAACAATGACCTCTTGGAGTGTTAACTTTCATATTCATTGGAATATTTATAGAAGGCTCTTTGTGAAATATTGTAAGAGTTTAAGTTAAAAGAAAACAATGTATTTGCTGGAATTCCTTTGGGCACTACCATATGAGATGGTGGTAAGAAAAAAAGAAGCAATTGTAGGCAATTCTCTTTTATAAATGATTCTTATTTTGTTTTATAATCTTATGTTTCTTTTATCAATTTATATTTTTGTCTAACTAGTATAATTTTTGTCTTCCACTCCTTGAGTAATATTGGTACTATTATGAATGGACATTCTAATATTATCTTGATAATGTTACCTCAAACATTTTTTAGGAAGAAAATTACATGGATATCATTGGTTTTAGCTAATACTTCAAATTCTATTATGAAGTTGACAATGTACTTCTTTTCTTGTCTAAATGTTTCAATCTTTTATTTAATATCTGCTGTCTTACTCTTATTACTAAATACTGTCTTGATTCTTTCTACAAATTTATCTCAATCTTATATTATAGCAACTACTAGTTAAGATAACCAATAGACCACTTAAGTAAACTTATAAGCTGAGTATTTTGTGGAGATCATAAAAGAGCTCAACAAGGAGTTTTTAATATATTCCTACTCTATATATACTACTAGAACAAGTCCTATTCTAAGCTACACATGTTATCTATAAGTTAACTGTATACTTATTACAAGATAAACATATTGCAACCATGCCCTTAGCATTATTGTTCTAGTTTCTTCTACTATGTTCTAGATTTATGACATCACATCATGTGACTGTGGTCATGTGCCTCTTCATCATCCAATAAAATATTATAATATATCTACTATTACTACTTAAGCTTAAGTAATAGAGTAAAAGAGAAATATTATATTAGATTAAAATAAGAGAACTCAATCAAGTTTCTAGTACAAAGTGTCTATCTTATATATGCTAGCTAATAGTCTATGTAAGACCACTACTAACTTATTCTAAAGGCTATATATACTATATAAAATCAATATACTATTAATATATTATATTATGGATATGGAACATTATACTAAACTCTAACTCTAGATCTTAAAATAATATAAATTAAAAACAGATAAATAAAGTTTATTATCTTCAATTATAATAATATTACTCTCTTTTCAAGGTTTTTTCTCCAAAGAAACTAACTTCTATTTTTATCAGTTCTTCTCTAACTTCTTAAAATATTTCTTCTTAAACTTTCTATTGTTTTATTTTTCTTATCTCCTAACTTCTATACTTAGTCTTTTCTCAAACTCTGTCACTTCTTTCTTTACATTTTCCAAGTTCTTCTCTCTCTCTTATATATTATATTCTGCTGTAAACTCTTTCTATCATACTAAGTACTTTATTAATCCTTATATTTTTTATTTATTTTCAACTTTCTATTCTTCAACTTCTTTTACTTCTATTAGTTTCTTTTTCTCTACTTTCTGCTCCTCTACTAGTTCTTTATATCTTACTACTTGACTAATGTTTACTACTGGATAAATCTTCATTGAAGTTAGCAGCCTTAGTTTGACTATATTAGTGGATACTACTTTTTCAATAATATATTGGCCAATATATCAGTCTACTAATTTTCTTACTAGTTTTTTCTTGAACACTAAATCTTTTGTACTTTGTTTCTTGTTATAACTCAGAACCCTTAGAGTAGGATTAAGAGACAACCTTGTATTGTAGTAACATAGGAGAACTTGATAGAGAACTCTGTACAGAATAGTCTACCTTTATATACTGAATTCTCATGGTCTGTACTAGCTATTTCCAGCCTATCCTAAATGATCATGTGTTAGCCATGAGGTCCCCATATAGTATGACATCATTCTTCTAGAACCTTCTCTATGCCATGTAATCCATGTCATCACTAACCCTAACCCTAGGTTTTAAAAATAGAGAAGAGAAAAATAACTTGAGAAAGAGAATAGAAAATAGAAAGAAGATAAGAAAAGAACTAAGTCCACTCCTTGCAACTCTGACATTTCTCTTCCTTGTTACAATTTCAAAACCTTAGAGTGGATTAAGAAAAAGAACCTTATATAGGGTTTACATAAGAAAACTCGATAGAGAACTCTGTACTAGACTGTCTATCTTATATACTAAATCTCCATGGTCTGTGCTACTACTACTTTAGCCTACTCTAATGACTATATGTTATACATGCTGTATGATATCATTCTTCTATAGCCTTCTACTTTCTTTTATTGCTATCTTATAACCTGTGACAGTTACTGTGACTGTGTAATATGACTTGTGACAGTGTGACAGTGATGTCATGCCAGAATCTTATTCCCAGTTCTCAGAATAGAAAATAAAATAAAATAAAATAAAAATAAGATCAAAAGAAAAGTCAACAGAAACTTGGGTCCAAACTTTGTAAGTCTGACATTCCTCTATACTTCTGCTTCTTTCCTTCTCTTATCTGCTTCTGCTTGCTTCTTTATTTCTTCTTATATCTTTTTCAATACTACCTTAGCTTCTTTCTAAACTTTTTTTATTTTTTCTACAAACTCTGTTGCCTTCTTAACTTTTTCTTTTCATCTAATATCTGCTCTCATTCTCAGTTTTCTTCCATAATTTGTCATAAAAAGTAATACCTTTGCTATAAGAGAACTTACCTTTGCTCCTGCTAAACCTTATAATATTTTTGTCTCTCACTAGCTATTTCTCTACTCTACTAGTTTCCATAGTCTTCCTCAAGTAATATCACCAAGCTCCACTAAACCCTGTAAACACATCATCAATCTCTGCCTTTAAGCTTCTTCTATATACCTATTGTAAATTTTTTTCTTTTCTCTTCTGAAAATGTTTTAGATATTTCTATTAGAGTTCTTAACTATCTAGTTGTTATCATTTTCCTCTTATGTCAGCACTATTCTACTGCATAAAAATGGACTCTATTAATTAGTATAATCTTTACCTTCAGAAATTTTTGTTCTGTTTTTTAGAACTTTCTGGAGGTATATACTACTTATACTTATTTATTATATTGATATAGTTAGGACTTTCTGGAAGTTACTCAAGTTCATAATACTTCATGGACCCTACTAGTTACTTGAACAGCAAAATAGAATTGTCTTTAGAGATCTCAATATATTGAAAGTCTGATATGCATAGATTGCTCACTTTATATCTTAATATCTCTTTCTTTTTCTTACTTCTTATACAATGTCTATCTAAAGTAATTATCTTATGAACTTCATTCTCACTAATGAGATCTTAAGAATACTCTAATACTTTTTGAGGGAAGTAGCTAAGCATCAGTATGCCTTAAAAATATTTACTAATAACATTCTTGCTAATCTTATAACCTAGTTTAAGAACTTGCAAGCTTCTATATCAAACTTCATCTCTATAACTGCAAGTACTCTTTCTCTTTCTATTACAAAACCTCTATCTCTAATAGACACTCTTACACCTAAAAATACTCCACATTGCTTATAATCTCATATACCATCTCTACTAGACTTAAAAAGTAATCAGCAGACTAGAAGTGCTCTTTTGAGCTTCTGCTCCCTAATCTACTTATTTACTAAGTAGTTCACTTATGATCAAGACAATATCCTTTGGGCCTTGTTCTTCTTTGGAAGCAGCTGTATCTCCAAATGGTTAGAGGGAATCTTCTGTAAGAAGTCAACCACTGGTACTTTTTCCATTACTACTTAGCTGAGTTTGAACAACTTTTCTGGAAGCACTTTTTTCTAGTCAACATTATAGTAAAGACTATTAACAAACTAGAAGGAATAGCATATTATCAAAGGATACATATAGTAGAAGATTATAGAAATGAGTTTCAAACCTTGATATCTAAAGCTTGCTATACCAATCCCATATCATAGTTGTCAAATTCTGTTATAGTCTTAAAACTGTAATCTAGAATCAGATCACAATTCTGCTAGTGAGAAGACTAGAGTACATAGACTCTCTACCCTAGTTTAATACTGCAAGGCAGATAGAAGGCCTGATAAGCCAATAAAGCCTTATAGTTGACTTAGCATAGTACTTTAGTATTTATCTTCAACCTCTATCACAAAATGAACTACTCACTTATTTGTGATATCTGAACCTTAGGTATACTCTCAAAGGTTTAGGAGTAATTCAGAAGTTCAATAATGATGACAATGATGATGAAGATTGATATAAATGTCAATGATAATGAGAGATAATTGATAATTGATAATAATTGATGAAAACTGATGTTATTAAGTCTAAGATCTAATTTTCAGATAGAGAAATATTTATACAAAATAGTAATGGTTTATATGCAGGCTATTTCCATCATATGATCAAAACTCATACCTGGTAGAACTGTCATCTGTTATAGTAGATATTATACTAATTTTAGAAGGTAACTAATTATATCATTATATTAATATGCTTGTATCTCTATTTTTATATGATGTATGATATAGCATTAGAAACTATTTAATAAGTACTTTCCAATGCAAGTTTGATCATGGGAATCCATTCAGTTGTTCCTGAGATAATAGCTAATGAAACTTGTAGTTACTAATAGTCTGATATTTCAGTAATCTGTTATTACTTTTGTACATCCTATATATGTGCAAATAGCCCTTATTTGGAGCTTTCTGTTACAATTCAAAGACCTTAGAGTAGGTTAATAAAAAAACCTTATACTAAGGTTAACACAAGAAAACTCAATAGAGAATTCTGTACAGGATTATCTATCTTATATACTCTAAACTGATAGTTTGTGCTATACTACAATTTGCCTACTGCAAATAGCCATACATCTGCCTTAAGATCAATGTTATGAGACGCTTTGGACACTAACAATTTTTATTTTATTTTATTTTATTTTTCTAATTTTATATTGATTTTGTTTTCTTTTTCTTTTTATTTTTATTTTGAGCAATGAAAAGGCATGTGACATCACAGTCACATGACAGGTCACATGATGTGACATCATAGGCCTAGAACGTGGGGGAAAAATCTAGAAGATAATGTCAGGGCACATGTATACAACATGGTAGCCTTGAGTAGGGAATGAGACAGATATGAGGTTGTAGCATGGACCATGTGTACTTTGTATATATAGGACTCTAATTTAGTAGAGACTCCTTGTCGAGTTCTCTTGTAAACTTCCCACTCTATATCCTATTGAGAGATTTACTCATTTGTATTATCATTTGTCATTGTGATAAGTGGTTGCCACAACAATCAATATATATTGTATATACTGTAATAACATTATTTCTTTCCAGATCTTCCTATAATGTTCTATGTGACAAGTAATTATATGACCATGACCATGACTTTGTAACTAATGTATAATATTATATTACCTTAAACTTTAACCCTATATTCTAAAATAGAAAATAAATCAAAAATAAAATTGAAATTAAAAAGAAATTGAAAACAATTAGAGTTTATTATCTTTGATTCTGATACTTTTCAATGTACTTTTGTTTGTAAGAATTGGTTTACTAGTTGTAGAGATACAAGTTAAATAAAGTCTATAACAATCTCTAAATATTATAGGGTTTTTTGGTCATTTCTATTCTTAGACAACAGCTATCTATCACATTACCACCTCTATACCAACTGCTACTAATACTCCATTCTAGTATTCTCATAAATATAGATATAGTCTAAAAACTTCTAAAAACTTTACTTTACTCCTATTAAAGAATGTTATTACTGTGGAAATCTAAACCATGTAGTCTAAGAGTGTTCAGTAAGGTTGAATGTTTGATTGTTAATATTAGAAGACTTGGTTTATTTTTATTTTTATTTTATTTTATTTTCTATTTATTTCTTACTTTAGGACTTAAAGTTAGGGTCAGCATGATGTCACAGGTCACTCTCACAACTATTACACAATTATGTAATACAGAGAAGGTTGAAGAAGGTTCTAGAACAAATAATATCATATAATATGGCAATAATATATTGGCCTTATGAAAAGCACATGTACTTTAGAATAGAGTAGTTGTTATGTACACACAAATCACAGTCTGTGGTATATAAGATAGACTAGTTTATATTTAGGACTCAATTGAGTTCTCTTATATTATTCTAATACAAGGTTCTTCTTATTGACCTACTCTAAAGTCTTTGAGTTATAATATTAAAACTCAATATTCTTTCTTGAAACCATTCAACACTGAGTTTTTTCTACTCTTTACTCTCTTATCATCCTCAACTGAGAGATAACTCAGTTCTTTAGTCAAGAAGAATTGTCAGGCTCTAAGCATAAGGAATATACTAGTCAGATAGGGGAAGCTTAACTGTTTATTTTGTATCAAAATCCACTAGTGCTTAATAAGCATAATAATCTTGTATAGATGTATTCTTTACTTCTTTCAAGTATCAACTCTGTGCTGTTGGTCTTCTTGTAACCAGTACACACAAGAGAACAACAAGTGTTCTTAAGATCTTGTCTAGAGTAGAACAGTCTTCTTAGACTAAAATTATCTACAGTTTCTTTAAATAGTAGTTAGTAGTCAAAGTAGTCAGTAAAACAGTATCAGGTGGGACAAGAAGGAGACCTACTAGTATCTACCAAGATTAAGTCAAACAACAAGTATGAGTCAGAGAGAAAAACTAGTACTAGTTCTGCTCTTTCATTATATACATTATTACTGCCTACTCCACCACCACCACTACCACTCTTATCATCACTACCATCCTATAATATGAGTCAAATCAATTATGAACAAATTATTCAGTAGCAACAGGAGCAGCTTGTAGCAATGTAGGCACAAATACAAGCACTGTTGGCAGTAGCAGAAGTAGGAGCAGTTCCATGACCCAGTACTGGGTTCAACATAAAGTAGCTAAGCCACAAACATTTGATGGAACAGCAGGAAAGGTTTTAGAATTTTTGATGGCCTGTAAACTCTTTATAAGAATGAGAATGAGAAAGATGGCAGTAAAGGAGCAGATTCAGTGGGTATTATCATATGTACAGAGAAGATCAGTAGATATTTGGAAAGAAAATATACTAGAGAATTTAGAGGCAGGAAGTCTAGAATATGAAATAGTAGAAGAATTTTTGATAGATCTAAAGAAGGAGTTTGGAGGAGGAGACAATTAAACAATAAAGATAGCAGAACTGAAAAAGATTAAACAAGGAAGTAGAATGATGGAGAAATTTGTACAAGAATTCAGAAGAGCAGCTAGAGACTATTGGTAGAGAAATTTAAGAGAGGAATAAATAGAAAAATTAAAAGAAAGCTAATAGATGCAGAAAGACCTTCTAGAAGCATTGAACAGTAGTATAAGAGAGCAGTAAATTTAGATAGACATTGGAGGGAAAGCAAGAGAAGAGAAGAGATGATAGAGAAGAAGGAAAGTGGGAGTTCAGGCTCTAAGACAAAACAATGAGGTATATCAGCAAATACTGCCATAGCCTTAAGTTTGGCTAAGGAGACAGGAGACTCCTCAACAATGAGTACTAAAAGAGTTTACTCTAATGGAAAGAATAGAAAAGATGAATGCAGTAGTGGTCTAGAGCCCTCTGCAAGAACAAGAAGTGAGAGTGAGGAGAGTGAGAAAAGACCCTTATGTGATGGAGATGGATAGTGGGAGGAACTGTTATAGCTGTAGGGACTTTGGTTTGGCTAGGAATTGTAGAAACAGAGGAATTGGGCAAGGGAGGAGAATTGAATATGGAGGAAATAAACAAGTAAATAATTTAAAAAAGGACAAGAACCTGATAGTTCTTGATTAGGTTCTCAAAGTATAAACAGATTTGCAATACTCTCTAGAGTAATGGATAATATATCCTCCTGTAATCTGGACAATAGGGAGATGTTAAGAGAAGTCATAGTAAAAATTGGTTTAGAGTGGATTGATGCACAAGAAGGAGTGATAGAAGAAGTATTGTTGGATAGTGGTGAAATGGGGTTAGTAATGAGCTCAGAGTTTGTAAAGAAGTAGGAGTTTAAGCTAAGAAAAATTGAAAGACCAATTTATATAAGGAATGTGAATGATTTTTTCAACAAGAAAGGACTTATTGAATATATAGTGGAGGTAAATATTTATTATCAGAGATATAGGAAAAGAATGGAGATTAATGTAATTAGAGGTCAGAAGTGGAGTGTAATTTTAGAAATGCCATGGCTTACACATCATAATCCTGAGATCAACTAGAGAACAGGAGAAGTAAAAATGACAAGATGTCCAGAGGAGTGTGGAAAGCAGTGGAGACTGAAGTAAGAGAAATTAGAATGGTAGAAACAAAAGAAGAAAGAGAAAAAAGAAGAAGAAGGGAAAAAGTGAGAGGAGAAGGAGCAGAAAAAGAAGGAAGAAAAGAAAAAAAAGAAAAAGCCAAAAAAAATGGAAGTGAAGAAAGTGACTGAAAAAGAGGAGATCTAGGATAAAAAAGAAGAAGTAGCAAAGTCAGAGAAGGAAGTAAAAAAAGTTGATGCCAGAAAAATTCCATAAGTAAATCCATGTATTTGGAAAGAAGCAAAGTGATGCCAACAAGAAAGGTGTAGGGTTATGCAATTGAATTAAAGGAAGGGTTTGTACCAAGGAAGGAGAAGGTGTATCCATTGTTAAGGGAGAAGAGGGAAGAAATACATGAGTTTATTCAAGAATGATTGATGAAAGGGTACATTAGATTCTTGAAGTCACCTCAAATGGCACCAGTGGTTTTTGTAGGAAATAAGGATAGCAAGAATTGAATAGTATAAGACTATAGATATTTAAATGAATAGACTGTAAAAAATTATCACTCTTTATCTTTAATTTCAGACATTGTAAAAAATATTGGTATGAAAAAAGTATTTACAAAGATAGGCTTATGATGGGGTTATAATAATGTACAGATAAAAGAGGGGGATGAGTGGAAGGCAGCATTTACAACTCCAGAAGGGGTGTTCAAACCTACAGTGATGTTCTTTAGACTCACAAATTCTCCAGTGATATTTCAAATGATGATAAGCAAGATCTTTCAGGACTTGATCAACACAAAAAAAGTAGTGAGTCTCATCAATGATGTTATAATAGGAACAGAAGAGAAAAAGAATCATGATGAGATAGTGGAAGAAGTAGTAAGGAGGTTAGCAGAGAATGATTTATATGTAAAACTAGAAAAATACAAGTGGAAAGTATAAGAGATGGAATTTTTGGGAGTAGTAATAGAGTTGAATGAAATCAAGATGGAAGAAGAGAAGGTAAAAGATATAGTAGACTAGCCAACTCTGAAAGGAATTATATAGAAGTTTTTAGGACTGGTAAATTATTATCAACAGTTTATTAAAGATTTTACAGTGATAGCTGGACCATTATACAATATGGTGAAAAAGAACCATAAGTAGGAGTGGACAGATAGGCAAGAGAAGGTATTTCAGGAGTTGAAGGAAAGGTTTATAAGAGGACTAGTGTTAACAGTACTGGACTTAGATAAAAAAAAAAAGAGAATAGAAGTAGACGCATTGGATTATGTTACAGGAGGGGTTTTATCTATAGAGTGTGAGGATGGGAAATAGAGGCCAGTAATATTCCTTTCAAAATCTTTAAATGAGACAGAATGAAATTACAAGATTTACAATAAGGAGATATTAGCAGTTATAAAAGAGTTGGAAAGCTGGAAACATCTATTAGAGAGCATCAAGTATAAGTTTGAGGTTTGAATGGATCATAAAAAACCTGAAATATTTTATGAAAGCACAAAAGTTGAACTGAAGACAAGCTTATTAAGCATTGTACCTATTAAGACTCGACTTTATCTTGAAATATGTGCCAGGAACAAAAATGGGGAAAGCAGATAGACTAAGTAGGAGACTGGACTGGAAAGTAGAAATAGAAATAGTAATCAAATTTTAATTAAGAACCAATGGATTTGTAGTTAAGTAGAAGCAGTAATAGAAGGACCAGAAGTAGATATAGTAGAAAAAATACAAAGGCTAGAAGTAAAGATGAGGAGATAATTGGAGTAGTAGAAGAGATGAAAAGAGTAGAAGTAAAAGTATTGTGAAGAGATGAGTGGCAAATAAAAGGGAATTTAGTACTGAAGGAAGGAAAAGTTTGTATGCTGAAAGATAAAGTATTGGGAGCAGAGATAATCTGGTTATATCATAATATACTGGTAACAAGACATGGAGGGAAATGGAAAACAACAGAGTTAGTAACAAGAAACTATTGGTGGCTAGAAATGACAAGAGATATGGAAAAGTATGTAGATAGATATGATATGTGTCAGGAGATAAAAAATAGGGCAGAGGTGCCAGCAGGAAAGTTGAAGTTGAGTAAGATACCAAAGAAACTATGGACATACTTAATAGTTGACTTTATAACCAAGTTACTGTTAGTAGCTAGGAAAGATACAATCTTAGTAGTCTGTGATAGGTTGTCCAAAATAATACATTTTGTGGCAATTACAAAAGAAACATCAGTAAAAAAAATTAGTGCAGTTGTTTAGAAATAATGAGTGGAAGTTACATGAGTTGCTGGAGAAGGTGTCAGATAGGGGACTGCAGTTTGTAGTAAAAATGACTAAAGAGTTAAATAGAATGTTGGGAATTGAGACAAAACTGTCAATGGCATTTTATCCACAAACAGACGAACAAACAGAGTGAATAAATCAAGAGTTGGAACAATACCTCAGGTTCTTTGTAAATCATAAACAAAAGATTGACCAGAATGGTTAGCCTTGGTAGAATTTGCAGTCAACAACAAAGTACATTTCACAACAAAAGTATCTCGATTTATGGAAAATTATGGTAGAAAGTTGAGAAGGGAGCTGATATCAGAAAAAAGAGAAAGATAGAAAAAGTGACAAAGTTTGCAGAAAGGATGAAGAAGGTGCAAGAGGAAGCAGGAACAGTATTAAAGAGAGTATAAGAGGAGATAAAGTGATAGGCAGATAAAGGGAAGAAAAAAGTAAAAGAATGAAAAAAGGAAGATAAAGTGATATTGAGTATAAAGAACTTGGTGTTTAAGAAGAGACTAGCAAAGAAGCTAGTAGATTGATATGTTGGTTCATATTTTATCAACAAGGTAGTATTTATCAATGTGATTAAATAATGATTACCTACTTTGATAAGAATTCACCTGGTTGTGAATGTCAGTTGAATAGTACAATACAGAGAACAGGTAGGGAGAAAAAAGATGGAAGAAGCAAAACTAGTAGAAGTAGAAGAAGTCAAAGAATAAAAAGTGGAGAAAATCTTAAATAAAATAAAAATAAAAGGAGTCATGAAGTATTTAGTACAATGGAAGAGGCTTACAGTAGAACACAATAGTTGGGAAAAAGAAGAAGATCTAGAAAATGCAAAAGAGATAGTAGCAGAATTGAAGGGAAGAATGAATGCAGAAGTAAGATAATAGGAGAAGTTAGATATGGCAGAGAAAAGAAACTTTAAAATGCTGTATGCTGTACCTCTATTAGCCATACTAGTTATATATTTTGGAATAAGACTTAAAAATTTAGTAGATGAAAAACCACTAGAGAGTAACAAGGTATGTTGTTGCCAATACTAGAGATAAGTGTTAATTTTCAGAATGAGCTATTAAACTACTAGATTATATACTAGTTAGTATACCTAGGATAGCTATCTGGAATATAAACCACTAAGCAAGTTATACTGAATACTAGTAATCCTTTAATGTTAGAGAATGGAGTCCATGGAATTAACAAAGGCCCAACAAGGATATATGAGATAAAATGGAAAGGTGTAATCTATACCAGAAGAGGTTGGGAAGTGTAGATAAAAGAAAAGGAATTATCCATGGTTTAGAATGAATATAGTCAGATGTTATGTGCCAAGTCCACCCATTTGGAAAATATATCCCTATGGTGATACTACTTCTCAATATCTAATCTACAAGCCTACTTTTCATAATAGCTATCTTCTTTGCAAAACACTTATGTGGTGGTAATGTAACAATCTAGGAATTCTGTCTTTTATGACAGAGATACTTCTATCCAACTTGGTCTTCCATGGCAAAGTCATACTCCTGTTAGTATTTCAACACTGAAACATCTGCTCAGGACAATAGGAACTATATTACTAGAAATCTGAGCATTTTCTATAGTCAGTATTTGTATATAAGACTAGTAGTTATATTATAATTTGCTAGTCTGATAATCAATGAAGATAAATCTTATTGAACTTGATCTCTGGTATTCAATGGCAACATACCAATCAGCACTCATTTCCATCTCAGACTTCTTTTTCTTATCTGAAGTTGTAACTATGTAGTAAACAAACAGTGCAGTACATTAGCTGAAGCCAAGGTCATTCCACAAGTCTGCGCATCTTCAAGTCCACTTTGTGAACTTTCACCCCTGGTGTGAACTATGTCTAACATCAGAACAGAATATAATAATATATATTATATACTATTGACATATGATATGATATTATTATTCCAGAATCTTCTACAATCTTCTGTGTGACAGCTTGTGACAGTCATGTATGACATCATGCTAACCCTAACCCTAATTTAAAAAAATAAAATGAAATGGAAAAAAATGAAAATAAGAAAAGAAATAAAGTCTACTATCTTCAGCTCTGACAACTATAAAGACTGTTTTTGTGCAAACATTAGTCAACTCTAATGCTATTGGACTTTTCATTAACTATAGTTTTATAGAAAAATACTACCTGAACACTTATAAGCTCTCAAGGCTCATATTTATATATAATATTGATATTATCCCCAATGAAAATGGCTAAATATCTGAGGTAGTAGATGTATTTTTATGGTATCAGTTACACTCTGAATAGGTCTTGCTTACTATCTTCAGTCTAGAACAGTAAAATCTTATTTTTAGCTTTACTTAGCTAAAAATGCATAATTCTAAAGTTAACTGGCAGAAAGAAGAGGTTATAATAATGAGGTATCCAGTGTATTGTTCAGGTTACCAAAATATTCAGAAACCTGAGAAACATTAGATATGAGCTCTAAAGAGTTGTCAGTTTGATTCTTTCTCTAGTTTAGTAAAAGACTCCAAGAATATAGAAAATGCACTATAGTCTACCAAGTAGTATAAAGAGCTAGGTAATTGTTACTACCTAACCTAGCTGCTTCCTAAACTCTCTACTTAAGATACCTGTATAGCTATCACTCTCTCTCAGCACCTCTCTGAAGTCTTCTATAAAAACTAAGTCTAAGATAAAGCTTCTATTCTTCTCTCACATATGTAATGGTTTGAGTCTATCTTTACCAAAGAAGATTTTGATATCCTTTCTGACCACCACAAATAGAATCATGCTATTAAACTGATTTTTGGTATAGAGCTCAAGTCATTAGAAATATATCCTCCTATCCTCTATGAAGTGGTCCAAGCTAGACAAGTTCATTATAGAAAACCTTTACACTGAATACATACAACCCTCAAAGTCCTCTATTGCTGTACCAATGCTCTTTATTAAGAAAAAGAATAGATCTCTTTATCTGGTATAAGACTACAGAAACCTCAATATACTTACAATCAAAAACAAATATCTGCTCTTTTTAATATCTGAGCTTGTCACAAAAGTTCAAGGTATGTAGTACTTCATCAAGCTGGACATATGCTAGGAATTTAACAATATCTGTATCAAGTCTAGTGATGAGTGGAAGGCTATTTTTTGCACTAACCACAGACTTTTTGAACTACTTGTGATATTTTTCAGTATGACAAACAGTTCCATTATCTTTCAAACTATGATAAACAGCATCTTTCAGAATCTCATAGCTAAAGAAATCATGATCATATACCTGGATGACATCATAATCTTTATTTGAATACTAAAAGAATACTATAAGGCAGTCTATATAAAGAAACTAGCTTTTCCAAGACTTTTGATGAGTGTGAATTGCCTTCTTACAGTATTATTAGACTAAATAGCTATCATCACAAACTAGTACTTCCTATACTTTTCTCTTCTGTGTTTTTTGGCTAATCCATGTTTTATGATTCTTTCCCACATCCATACTCATCTACTTATCCAATTTCCCATGCTCCAGACCCTTTCAAGCTGTATACCAATACTCTTAACTATCTAGATATATCATTTAACTCTTATTTTCTAGTACTCCCTTGCTCTTCCACAATACTCTGTAGTCTTCCAAAGTCTGCTAGTGTCATCTACATATCTGCACATCTACTTTTCCATACTTCAGAAGCATTTGCTAAGTCTTCTAGCTCTCTTCCAAGTTAGTTGCTTCATTCTGAACTATTTTTCATTACTTAAGTATCATTATTCCTTGCTTAAGTAAACATAATTTTGACACATCAGAATGAACATGTTATTATATAGAGTAGCCATCACCTTTAAGAATTCCCTCTGTACTCTTAGGATTTCCTAGAAGTAAGTATATAGTTTAGTATTTATTAGACAATAAACTTAGGATTTTCCAGAGATTTGAAGTGCTTTGCTCTTCTTCCCAGTTGCTCTAATAGTCTGTTAGGCTTTAAAAATCTTTGCAGAGCACAAATCATTTCTGTACTCTGAAAAGTGTAAGTTTGACAAACAATGTATCAAATATCTAAGTTTGGTTATTTTAGAAGATCAAGTCAAGATGAACTCTGTAAAAGTAGCTAACATTAATAGAGGTCAAGCAAAAAAAAAGATTATGTTAAAGTACAACAAAAACTATATAGTACTAGTCTTTAACTGCATGTTAAAGAATTTAAAGAGTATAATAGGAGTTTTTAAGAAGAATATCAAGAGTATATGAGTAATTTCTGCTTACAAATACTTTCTCTAGCTAACACACTCTTAAACAGTAAACTTTATACTGTGTAATAATATCATATGTCAAGTCTACCCATTCTAAAGATACATCTCCATAGTGATACTGTAATTCCAAAATTCATGACATAAGCCCATCTTCTGTGATGGCCACTCTTTTTGCAATATGTTTTCACAGTAATGATACAACAATCTGAATATTCCATCTTCTATGATAGAAATACTCCTATCTGACTCAGTCTTTTATGGTAGAGTTCTTCTATCTTACTTTTGTCAGTGTTTTACCACTGAAACCTCTACTCAGGGTGATATACTAAAACCCTGAATATCTTCTATATCTCCTACTCATATATAAGACTAGTACTTACACTGTAATTCACTAATCTGATAATCAATAAAGATAATTCTTATTGAACTTGATCTCTAGTGTTCAACAGCAACATACCAGATCAGCACTCACTCTCATTCTAGACTTCATCCAATTATCTAAAGTTATGACCACATAACTGAAGCTGAAGCCAAGGTCATTCTATAAGTTTGTATTACTAAGTATAGAGTTTACACACTCTGTACACTTTCAAGTTAACTCCATAGACTTTTGCCTCCTAGTATGAACCACACCTGACAAACAAGCTTTATGTCAGAGTTACAAGGAGTGGACTTAGTTCTTTTCTTATCTTCTTCCTATTTTCTATTCTCTTTCTCAAGTTATTTTCCTCTTCTCTATTTTTAAAACCTAAGGTTAGGGTCAGTGACAACATGGGTCACATAGCACAGAGAAGGTTCTAGAAGGATGACATCATACTCCATGCAAACCTCATGGCTAACATATAGTCATTTAAGGTAGGTTGGAAATAACTAGCACAGACCATAAGGATTCAGTATATAAAGGTAGACTATTCTGTACAGAGTTCTCTATTGAGTTCTCTTGTGTTACTACAATACAAGGTTGCCTCTTAACCCCACTTTAAGGGCTCTGAGTCATAACACTTTACATTGGAAAATTTAGTAAATAAATTACAAAGTTTCTGAAGAGCCTATAACAACACTATCCATTTTAGGTAGTACATCTAAAGGTATCCTTCAAGTTAAACCTTATAACTGATAATTCCAACTAAAAATCATCTTACTAGCCTTTTTCAAGCTACTAGAACTTTCCAAAACTTGTCCAAAAGTAATAGTTAAATACTAATGATGCTTACTTGAGAAATAGCAATTAAATTACTCATAAGTGGGAGATTTGAATAGGGGTTCTTTATCTTACTTCCTTTTAGTTATAGCTTTACATATTAGTCTAAAAATTATAGAGAATAAAAATAGAGAATGAAAACTAAGATAATAAGAAAAATTTCTGAAGTCTTGGAAACATATGATTTTCTCTTTATTCATAATCTGACATTAGCCTAATATCCTTTTTCTACTTGTAAGTACTAATTCCATTTTTTTCAATTATTTCCACTAGCTATTTCTACTCATAAGCTTACTCTTAGATTTTTCTGTTTTTGATTATATATTTTCATATCTTGTTTTGCAGTTTGGATACTGATTAATATTATAGCTGTACTTGCAAGCACTTATTATTTTTATTTTTTATTATTTTATTATTATTTTTAAAGTTAATGATTTATTATATGAGATGCAACAGCAGTCCATGCTTACAGAAGATTATTTATAGTGTATCAAACCCTAATCCTGCTTAGGCAGTTTTCTAACACAAAGGATTACTTAGAAATCAAACTCATAGCCTCCAGAAGGTTTGAGGTAGGCATAATATATGTGGACAGGAGGTTTTCCACTATACCATCTCTCTCCCAAGCACTCATTCTTTATATCTAGTCTTTTATAAATTCTGTGGTATTTCCTATCTCCTAAAATACTATATTTGATATTGAGTTTATTCAATAACTATCATACCATCTCTCAAGTTAATATTCACTTAAAAGAGTTTGGAACATTATTTAGGAGAATAAAGTCTTTTTTCTAATATCTTCAAAGAGGTCTTAAATGCTCAAAAAATGTTATAAAAGTATGTTCTTTCATGAAAAAGAAGCTGCTAGAACTCTCTGAAACTTGTTTAAAGGTACTAATGACATTCACTCAATAAAATAGCAATTAAACTGCTCATGAGTAGGAAAATTCAAATAGAAGTTCTTTCATTTACTTTCCTTTACTCATGGCTTATGTATTAGTCTGAGAATGGAAATAGAGAATGGAGACTGAAATATAAAAGATTTCTGAAGTCTTAAGAGTATATGGTTCTCTCTTCATTTGCAATCCAAAATTAGCCTAATACCCTTTTCCTGCTTATGAGTGCTAATTCTTTCTTTTTCCAGTATTTCTACCAGTTACTTCTACTTATGAGTCACTTTTCAGTTCATTCTTCCTTTAATCTCTTGCTTTTGGGTTTATATCAGTATTCCTATTTCTTTTGCAAGTGGGTAATATTACTTTCTCTATAGTTCTCTAAAGAACAATATTATAGCATGTTTCTGTTATTACCAAGTGGCCTTTTTGCATATGTAAGCTGAAGCATCAGATAGCTAGGCATTTCAAAATACTCTGCTAAGTCTATTCTAATAGACTCAAAGTCCAAAGTCTGGTTTGTTTAACAGCTATTATACCATCTCTTGAGTGGATACTAACTTGAGAGAGTCTGAGATATTATCTAGGAGTATAAAGTCTTCTTGCTAATGCCTTCAAAGATGTCTTAAATACTTAAAAACCTTATAAGAGTATGTTCTTTTATAAAAATGCATTTTCTAGTATAATAACATCTGAAAACTACATAGCCTACCTACTTGTATTGTTTTAAATAGAGATTCACAGTTTGTCACCTATTTCACTAAAGAGTTATACCACATATTAGGCATCAAAGTTGCTTTCTCTACAATGTAGTATTCCCAGTTAGATGAATAAACAAAGTATGTTAACTAGAAACTGGATCAATATCTCCAATTATTTATGAATAAAAGACAAAGTGACCTTCTACCTATGGCAGAGTTTCAGCATAACAATCATATCTATGCCTCTACTTATTAATGTTCATTTCTTCTAAACACAGGTTATCTCTCTAGAATGGACTTTGAACTACACCAACAAGAGTAAAGGCTGGAAAATATCATAAAGTTCACTATATAGATGAAGTCTACACTAGATGAAGCCAAATCAGCCATTAGCAAGTTCTAGAAAGATATGAAACTCTATTATAACTGCTGAAAGACCTAATCTTTAAGTTTGGTAACAAAGTATAACTCAACTTCTCAAACATTCAGACTATATACCCCTCTGTTAAATTATCCCACTGATATCTCAAACCCTATGTAGTTGAGAAGTAAGCAGAATCTTTAGCCTATTGTCTGAAGCTTCTACCCACAATAAAAAGACTGCATCTAGTGTTCAATGTTATTATTATGATATACTCCTAAACTCTATTTCTTTGAATATAGTTTGATTTTCTTTTAGTTTTAGTTCTTTTTAGTTTTATTTTATTTAGTGATAAAGAATCATATGACTACAGTACATGAATATGTCACATGATGTGATATCATAGGTCTAAAAAGAGGTAGAAGGTTCTAGTATAATAATATTAAGAGATCTGGCTATAATATATCTATTTTATAGTTAAGGCATAGTAGACTTATAAATAATGCATGGACTTTAGGATAGGTAATATATTGTAGGGCATGGACTAGCATATATTAGTATATATATAGTATATATTGTAGTAGAAGGTTCTCTATCAAGTTCTTCTTGTAAACTCCAATATGAGAGTAACAGTAATATATTAGTTCTATATAAGTTTATGTACTTTTGCCATTACTAGTGTTGGTTCCTACAATAGTTGTCAAGCTTACTACCATACTCCAAGATCTGATCTCTGATAAATATTTGGTACTCCTACCCAACTTTATCTTTATAGATAGACAAAAAGAATAGGAGATTGAAGAGGTTTGAGATAGCTGATAGCATTAATAGAGGTATTAGTACCTGATCAAATAGAAAAACTTCAGCTTAGAGAAAAACTTTTGAAAGAATACATTAGAGGTATGTCAAGATCGTTGACAGTGGACTTTATTTTATTTTTCCTTTTTATTTTTATTTTTCTTTGCTTTTCTTTTTCCTTTTAATTTTCTACTTTTAGAACAACTCGGGCTAGGAGTTATCAGTCACGCTGTCACAT
>Ga0157357_1000072_pt1 | contig 37265 bp, 49 predicted proteins | sample AttcapACBM1_FD_111485 | JGI IMG/M metagenome (GOLD analysis project Ga0157357, IMG submission 111485) | Fungus gardens microbial communities from leaf cutter ant in Botucatu, State of Sao Paulo, Brazil - Atta capiguara ACBM1 | ecosystem: Host-associated > Fungi > Mycelium > Unclassified ... | reverse complement strand
CTCGGAAACTCCGAGAATGATCTATTACGTACATGAGAGTTTTCAAAGTGACTGCAGGTTTTTGACAGATCAGCCAGCTGATTTTCCAAGCCTTTCAATTCTTCTTCTTGGCGCTGAAGCGCCGTGTTGAGCTCAGCCACCACCTCTTCTTCCTTCTCCTGATTTTTGGCGGAGTTACCTAACAGCCGCTTGAGTTCCTCCATCTCCGCACCTCGCTCTTTGAGTTTACGGCTCCATTCAGCTTCACTTTCGTTTCTCTCTCTCTCCAGGGTGGCGTTAATCGACTTAAGCTCAGTAACTTTTGCTTCATATTTGGACTCTGTAGAAGCTAGGAGATGTGCGAGGCTCTCGGTCGAGGAGCTGGGTTCGCGAATGCGGAGTTCTTGATCATGCTGGATTTCATTTAAGTCTTCTTTTAGGAGATTGACTCTGTCAGTAGTCTCACGGAGCTGATACTGTAACTCAGTATTCTGATACTGAACGCTTTCCAGGAGAGACTGTGCAGATTCGGCCTCAGCTTGTCGAAACTGCAATTGCTCGAAAACTGCGTTCTTGTCATTGGTTACTTTGTTCAGTGAGGCTTCCAGGGTACTTATATGTGAGTTTTTGGAAGCTATTTCCTTGGTGTGGGCGGACTATGACCCGTTTAATCGCCATGTCGGTATCCAAGATGTAAAAGACAAAGTACCTTGGTAGTAATAGCGTCGAGCTCGAACTGGGCCCGCATGGCCGCCATTTCTTTGTCATGTTGTTCCCTGAGACTAGTGATCTCTTTTTCGAACTGTATGCGCAGGCCATCCAGAGCCTCATCCCTCTCGGCTTTGACAGCCTCAACTTCATGTTCAAACTTCTTCCGCTCCGTTTGCTCCCTTTCTGCATTAGCTTTGCCCTCTTCTTTGAGTATGGTGAGATCCTTGAGCGCATCCTCTTTATCTTTCTCTGCTTTGACAAGCTTTTGCCTGACAGATTTGAGGAGACTGATGGCTTTGGTTCGTTTCTCTTCCTCCTCTTTAACAAGTGTATTCAAACGTTCTGTTTCCAATCTTAGGGTCATTGCTTCTTTCTTCCCCCGTGAAACAGTTTCTTCAAGCTTTGTGACGGATTTTTGGGTTTGCTGGAAGAGAACATCCGTCTCCCGGAGCTGATGTTGCAGTGTATCAATTTGATTGACTTGCGAAGCAGCGGCGAGTTGGTGGGTTTCCCTCATCTCCTCAATTCTGCCTTCCTGAACTATATGCTAAGATCAGCATCAGAAACAAACACAACCTTGATGTAAGCTCACTTGCAAGTTTTCCTTCGAGTCGTTTGATCTCTTCTCGAAAAACCTATGGGGAAAATGAGATTCAGGAAGACAGCCAATTCGTATATCTGACATCAGATTTTGAATCCAAGGATTTTAGGTACTTCTTCAATGCAGTGGCATCTTGGATACCTGTCAAGGGGGTCAAGTCGCAGAGGACGGCATCGGCTGCAAGCTTCTCTTCCTGCAAACGTTTAAAAGATGTAGAAACATCTGAGTTAATCGAATCAGTGGTGTTGATAGAGAAATAGCAAGAATTTACCTGAGAATCGTTGCTCAACCTCCTTCAATCTTCTCTGTAGGACCTCGACAGTGTCACATTCCTGTAACTCCTTTGATTGTGTTTTCGAAGCTTTATAATCATCTTCCTCGTTTTGAGTATCTTTGGGAGGTGTGAGCTCGTTGCTTGAGACGGGAACTTTGCCGTCCACAGGTTTCACGCCTGCTCCCTCGTTCAAACTTGCAGGAACCGGGAAGGTGGTTTGCTGTCCGTCGATTTCTAGAGTTTCTGCTACCTCTGAATCTATATCAGCCTGGGTTTCTGGTTTCGTGTCACTTCGTTCTGCTTCGGGTCGCTCAACGGGACCTTGTAGTGCGACAGATGAAGTTACAGGGGAACCAGGGATTGGGATAGATGCAGCGTAGAGAGTAAGCTCTTCTTCTAGGGCGGGGATTTCAGATTGTGGGGTCAGGGAATTTGTCAAAGTAGTGGAGACATCTGCAGCCGATAGACTTGCGCGAAGACGTTCCTCCAGGTTCAACTTCCGACGGGGCTTATCAGAAATAGTGACAGGAAGCGACGTGCTTTTAGTTATTAGGGGACCAGTACGATTCCCTGTGAGTGACTTTCGTAAATTCGAGACCGAGTCTGCAAGCTGACTAGAGGTCGAGGGATCCGGAGACTCGTCCACAGAGGAAGATAGTGTCGCAGAGCTTTTAACCGAGGGAGCATCGGTCGAGTTGCGCGACTGAGCGGTGAAACCCTCGACTGCACTATGGAGTTGGTAGAACATAGAACATAGAACGACGACCACACAGTATTGGAAATTAAACTCCAGATCATCACGTGGCTAATAGCATAATCCACAGCGAAAGTAGATCTACTAAATCAACACAGACATAGCTAGGAAGGGGGGAGAGCAAGAATATTGTTATCAACTTCCTTTCCTTTACCGTTACCCTCGGGGACTGGTATCGAAATTCCAGTTGCTGGGGTTGCATTGGCTATGACTCCCGGGCTGCTGCTGCTGCTGCTTGTCCCACTGAGTTGCCAGGCTGGGATCGAGGGCCGGGCCATTGGGGGCAAAGGACTAGGTGACGAGGGCATGCCTGTCGGCCGATTGAGTAATAAAGCTTTCAAAGACTTTACTTCTTGTTGCAATTCGTTGAGAGATTGCGTGTGGTGCTCTTTATTTCTGTCGACCATCTACAGAACACTATTAAGGATACAGTAAAACAAGTCAGCTTCAGCTTCACCTTCGGAAGCATTTCGCGGATGTTATTAACCTCTTCCCTGATTTCCCTGATTTCGTCTCGCGTCTTACTTTCCGCCTGACGCATTTCGTGGACAACGGTTTCTACATCTTGAGTAGTCTGATCAATCTTGGTTTTTTGTTCCTCAACCGCCGCCCTAACTGCCCCCGTCTCCACCTGTATTTCTTTCAGAAGGGCTTCTGCTGCATCAAATTGAGCGTTGAGTGTATCTTTGTCCTCCTCATATGCGGAAGCCGTTGGCGGCTGAAGATGAGGAAGAAGGTATTTCTATGTAAAGATGAGACAAGGGCCAGGCAAATTGCAAGTGCTTGGCGTACCTTGAACAACGAGATGGTCCCGTAAGTGATGGCACCGGAGATTACAGCTGTCACCTACAATACTCAGTTGCAGCAACTTTCCGTACGAACTGAAAGAACAAGACTCACAAAATAATCCCGCCAATCCCAGCCATAAGCACGAGGTCTAGCAGAGTAAGACAGTGGGCCATGGCTAGGAAAATAACTTTGCGTAGGAGCACCCGCTGAAGCCTGCCTTACGGCCTGGTCAATTTCTGCTGGAGTCAAGCCTTTAGCCTCCAGAAACTGGATCCGCTGGGTGAACGGAGAAGCCTGTGCCTATAAAACTATGAATCAAGCGGAGCCTTGTAAGATTACGAGGCTTACTTTTGAATCCTGGAGGAATGTGACAGCATTCTGAACGAGGGCCTGGCGGTCCGAAGAAGACATTAACAAGATTTGTTGAGCCAAGTTTGGATCAATCACAAGCGGAGGCAGCCGATGCAACAAATTTCGGGATTTGGCACGGGTTGGTTCTCGAGTATGACCACCATGTTTGCGCTGGTCACCTGCAAGGCTGCCTCTCGCAGGCTGACTCCATCGCGCCGTAGGTCTCCTCCTTTTGTACCTCCTTTTTGCTCATTTCTTCCGACAGACTTCCTTTTGGCTGCTCTTCAGCGCAATTCTTTCACGCAATCACTTCTTTGTACTCCGGCTAGCTTGAGTGGGTAACCTTGCCGAGAGTACGTCTTCGACGCGTCCTAATGTCTTCTAGTCGTTCGTAGGGGTTATGCAGAACAATTTTCGCGATTGAAGCCGCACATGAACATTGGAACGATTGGTATGACCACCCTGCTGCTTGCTCGGTCGGTCCTCACCAGGCTCTAGGCCACGTCGATCATGGAAAGACGACACTTACCGCTGCCATTACCAGGGTCCTTTCAGAAACGGGTGATGCCATGTTCACCGACTATGGCCAGATTGACAAGGCTCCCGAGGAAAAATCGCGTGGTATCACCATCAACTCTTCCCATGTTGAGTACGAGTCCCCCAATCGCCATTATGGTCATATTGACTGTCCTGGTCACGCCGACTGTAAGTTACCATTACCTCTACTTATATTCTATCACAAATGATGACGTGGCTCAGATATCAAGAACATGATAACTGGTGCTGCTCAGATGGACGGTGCAATCATTGTGGTTTCAGCGACTGATGGTCAAATGCCCCAAACCAGAGAGCATCTTCTTCTTGCTCGTCAAGTTGGTCTCACAAAATTGGTGGTCTTCATTAACAAGGTCGACCAAATTAACGACCCTGAAATGCTCGAACTGGTCGACATGGAAATGCGTGATCTCCTTGCCCACTACAACTTCGACGGTGAGAATACCCCGATCGTTATGGGTTCAGCCCTTGCTGCTCTTGAAGGTCGTGATCCAGCAACTGGTTCTGAGAAAGTCAAAGAATGGACTAAATCTTGGGATACTTGGCTTGACATACCTCCTCGTATGCTTCCGCTTTGTTAATTTGCTCATACGTCTTCTAATCATTCTTCTCTCTAGGTGACTTTGACAAACCATTTTTAATGCCGATTGAAGATTCCTTCTCCATTTCTGGTCGTGGTACCGTTGCCACGGGTCGTGTTAGTCGCGATGCCTCCCCTGGTTCACTCGCCTGTACTGATTGTCTGTTTAAGGTGGAGCGCGGAACGGCTAATAAGGGTGATGAAATCGAAATTGTGGGTTTCGGCTCCAAAATCAAGACAACTCTCATCGGCATTGGTTTGTGAACTACAAAAAATTGTGTCCCTGTGACTTACTAAAATCCTTCTCAGAAATGTTCCACAAGGAATTGGACAGGGTTCGTAGCACCATACAGAAACCCCAATATTTACTCATATACCGAAGGCTCAAGCTGGTGATAATATGGGTGGACTCCTCCGAGGCATCAAGCGTGATGATGTCCGCCGCGGACAAATTATCGCTGCCCCTGGCACGATTAAATCTGTCAAGAAAATTCAAGCTCAGATCTACGTTTTGACTAAAGAAGAAGGTGAGAGTCTTCGTACGAAGGAGTACCCAGTGCTGAGAATTTTCTTGTAGGTGGTCGTTCCACTCCATTTATGGCCCATTATCGCCCCCAGCTTTTTATTCGCACGGCTGACGTCAATGTTGGTCTCACTTGGCCCGAGGGTGTCGCTGACGCTGATGAGAAAATGGTGCATTTCCTTTGCTGGTCTCTGTGTGCGTTGCTCACAAAAATTTAGATTGTACCTGGCGACAATGTTGAGCTTGTTTGTACTCTTGTTCATGATGTCGCTGCTGAAGTTGGGACGCGGTTAGTGACGACACCTCAATTAATGGGAATATGCTCACATCTGCTTAGTTTCACTCTTCGTGAGGGTCACAAGACCAGTGAGTATTTGCACGTGTGCCCGCCGATTTGCTAACCTTGTTTGTAGTCGGTACTGGTATTGTTACCAAGATCCTTGAGGAAGCTTGAGCCGCACCAATGATCTAGATCGATGTACTGATTCCAATGGGATCATCATTTCGACTCCATGCGAAAAGTACTAGATACTGTGCTCTGGAGATTTTTGCAACTTGTTAAATCTATCTCCAGTAGATTTCATGTCGATAATTTATTAGACTATCCTCACGCTTCTGACTACCTAATAGAACATGGAACTCGATGTGCCAGATCGGTGAAAGATGCACACCTGCCATGGTGGACTCGAAGTTTGCCTTACGTGGAGATTACATAAATGGCAAGGAAGATCCACCAGGTTTCTTTTTCTCTTCTTTCCCGTTTTCATTTTTGAACCTCCTCCACCATCCATGTATACAATTTCTAGATGCATTACACGTACTAGGCCATCTACATTGACCTTGCGCGCATCTAGCGTCAAGTGTGTAACGTGTATGAATCCGCATGTCCGTACCTTAATAAGTAAGTCAAGGTGTGATCGTGTTTGGAGTTAAAACTGAAAAAATGCCATCTTAGCCAAGTACTATACTGAAGAACACGAATCAATTGTCTTTGATGATAAGACAGGAATCGGCACTCTGACCATAACTGATCATGCACAATCAAATTTGGGGGACGTCGTCTTCGTAGAGTTGCCAGCTGTTGGCAGAGAAGTCGCTAAAGGAGGTTGGCATCTCTCTTAGTGGACCCGGGTCCTGATAATTGACATCTACATTTATGGTGTCCAGAGTCTGTTGGTGCTGTCGAAAGTGTGAAAGCCGCTTCGGACATTGTAGGTCACATCCATGTTTTTGCATCCTCGCATCATAAATAACTGAACAGTATGCACCTGCCTCTGGCACGGTTGAGGAGGTCAATGAAGCTCTATCAGAACAACCATCCCTACTCAACAAATCCCCAGAGGAAGATGGTAGGATTCTGTTGAATTATAACACTTTTCAGTGTCTAAGTAGAATTCGCAGGTTGGCTCTGCAAAATCAAGTTATCGGACCCATCGGAGCTAGAGAAGCTTCTTACGAAGGAGGCATATAATAACTTTATTGAGTGATATCGAGTATATCTGTTTCTGCAGGTATTTGTTTATCCCCTCGCTTTCACTTCCATCTCGAGCAGTGTATCTTGAATGGTGTTTGCCACTTGCCAAACGCTAGTGATTTATTTATTACATAGAGATATAGATCGTGAGGCAGTGCAGTCATGAAGACGAAGACGAGGCCGACGGTTCGTACTTGTATTTCTCCCCTCGTGCTTCCATCCTATTCTTGGCTTCTTGAAGAGCCCAGGTTTGTATGCTAGGCAAACAAATCAACATGGTTGAATCGAAGAAATCCTAGGGTCGGACGTACCTTGTATCGGGCTTATAATATAATATGACAGCTGCAAATGCCATAGACCCAAACATTCCCCAGTACCATATATTCTCCCAATCCTCCTTGATGCGTTTCTGCCCAGGCGGAAGAGGCTTGAAGTACGGGAGATTAAATTGATTTTTCCAACAAAAGATCTCGTCCAAACGCACCTTCTCACCAAAAAGATAACCTGAGGGTTCATTAAACTGAGGAGCACCGTGAGAGGCAAAGCGGCGCCCCGGTATGCGGCATACACAGGGACACGCAGTGCGCAGAGTTGACGACAACATGATTTTCAGTGGACAAAGACTCGGGCGGGTAGCTGGGCGGGATGCTCTTACCAAGCAACGCCATACAAACGGGTCTCTTTGTATTTGCGAGAAACTTGGTCCAACTGTCAACAACCTACATGAGAGTCTGAGGAGTCATAAGCATCCTCCACAAGTTAAGATCTACGTAGACAGCAGTCGATTGCTTGGGACTGGCATCGTGCGATAATCATCCAAGGTCACAGCGGATGGCATCAACTGCCTTTTCAATGCTAGCGGCCACGGATTTTTTGAATTCATAACACTTCGATGTCTATATACTAACAGGCCACTTGACAAATTACATTTATTCTGCGGCGTACATGTCCAAATATAAATACACGTGCGAGCTTCTAATCCAATTCAACTAAAAACTTTTGACATGATCTCGTAGTCGTAGCTCTCTCTACTTGAATCGTCCTCTGGCAGGTATGCACTAGGTGAACTGGGGTCAACAGAAAACCTTGTTCCTCTGTCGTCAAGGTCAGAACTAGTGAACTAGTAACACATGAACGCACCCACATGCTCGATAAAATGCCATTGCATTCGCGTTCGCTAAAGACTGGTTGAATATAGGAATAAGGTAGGAAGCTAGCTAGCGCTTACCTTTCAGAACTGTTAACACTATCTTCACCATTCCGAATGCTTGGCCGATGATGCAGAGATTATCAATCAGTTTCCTGCCCATGCCCTCCCTGTGGTATTGAGAAGATATCTGGATATCATAGCTGCATCCACTCCGTCTACAAACATCATCACAGAGCTGGTACGCGACGTACCAGTAAACGACATTTTCTCCTTCTTCATTTTCAAACCTGAACATACAAAAGGCAACCACCTTGGTTTTCTGCTCTGACTCTTGTACCAGGAGGAAACGTGACAATCCGTGAAATATTTCTTCCTTTCGCTTCATGGGTTCCCATCCAAATGAGGACCCCGAGTATCTGAGTTGAATAGTTTATCTCTGTTCGGACCTTAACTGTCTTTCACTCACAGCTCATACATATTCTTCTCGAAGAGATCCCACATGGCATCTTTTTCCTCATCCTTCAGCTCTGAAGCATGAAGAGCACGAATAGAAGGACTTCCAAGTAATATTACGTTACCGATTATATTGTAGTTGCCGCTCTAGGAACGTACATGGAAAGGTTCTCTCCTAGGCAGGCCAAGATTTCGCCGGAACTGGCCTGTGATCTCGAATTAAGCAGATTCTGATTGCATGGGGTTGGTACCAACATCTATAGCCCGACGGATACGGCCGAAATTCCTACCCATGTTCCGTTTCTATGCGAAGGGAAAGAGATATCGTGCGGATGAATGATAGAAAACAACTAAAATCTAAATCTCATTTATCATTGATGTGCCAAATTAGGCAACGATCAAGTTGGTGATTTACTAGCGCTTCTTACACCTGGACTTCAAGTCTCAATTTATTACTGGTGGCAGCATGAAACTGGATGCGACAGATCTCAGATATATATCATCGGATGAATTTCGAGTTCTAACTGCTGTATGATCGATCATTCCATTGTTCCAGTTTTGACAGACCGCTAATGGTAAAATTTGCCAAGGTGGAAATGGGCTCCAAGAACCACGATGTTGTACCAACGCCTCTAATAGCACAGATCTCTGGGCTCAGAAATGGCGGCGTGAACAAATTAATAGGCAGTCTGGCCAAGCGGAACCTAGTGTCAAAGGTCCAGAACTCAAAGTGTATGCTGACCCCAGTACCTCCCGCTCCTCCTCTTCTCAATCTGTATACTAGATGATGGATATCGCCTGACATACGGCGGTTATGATTATCTGGCAATGCGAGCTCTTTCAAAGCGAGACTCTGTGCATTCTGTGGGTAATCAGATTGGCGTTGGTAAAGAATCCGGTACGTTTGTAACGAGGCCTTAATTGGTCGGAGTTTAAGATTCTTGCAGATATCTATATCGTTGCCAACTCAAGCGGCGAGGAGATGGTATTAAAACTTCACAGGTCAATCTTCATCGATGAGATTAGAGGCTTCAGTCGGAAAACTGAATCAGACTAGGACGTATCTCGTTTCGTGCAATTAAACAAAAACGCGACTATCTTGGCAAGCGGAAATCTGCATCATGGATGTATATGTCGCGTCTCGCTGCCGAGAAGGAGTGGGCTTTTATGAAAGTATGTAAATTCTATTTGTGCGTCCCACTTCAGATGAAGTTTATGTTAATTTGGCAGGTTCTCCATGCACACGATTTTCCGGTGCCGTGTCCCATTGACCATGTTAGACATTGTATACTTATGGAGTACATTGACGCTTACCCTCTGTGAGTATTTTGGTAGGATAGGAGCAAACCTACGTAACTTATCTATCCTGAAGGCGACAAGTTGCCGAGCTACCATCCCCGGGGAAATTATATTCTCAATTGATGGATCTCATCGTTCGATTTGCTCATGCCGGTCTCATTCATGGCGACTTCAATGAGTTTAACATCCTTGTTCGTCGAGAGTCTGGAGAACCTGTCGTCATTGATTTCCCTCAAATGGTCAGCACGGGGCATGAAAACGCAGAGTGGTATATTTTTACAACCCTCCATATTGTACATTCTCTCATTTACGACTAGGTACTTCAATCGCGATGTCGAGTGTATCAGGACGTTTTTCCGCCGGAGGTTCCAATATGAGAGTGTGCTTTACCCTAAATTTAGTCGCACAATCCAAAATGGGTTGTCTGAAGAGGGATTTAGACTTGATGCAGTGGTAGCTGCGAGTGGTTTTGGGAAGAAAGAGATGTCAATCTTGGAAAAAGTGAGTTCTATTCGGTACACCTCCGGAAGGTCCTTTGACTGACACATACGAGTACATGGATACTGTACAGGATGATGATGAAGATGCAGAAGAGAGTGAAGAAGAGGAAACCGAGGAAGAAATTGAAGATGTGTATGATGGAGAAACGGGGGATAAATATGTTGGTGATGAGAAAGTGGAAGACGATGTAGGAACGCCGAGTCGGAAAACGGATCAATCAAGCACAAATGAGCGAGGAGAAGGACCCTCTCAGTCAAGATCAACTGAAGCCAGTACGTCTATAGACGATCTCCATCGTTCGGAGACCGCCATCACGCCCATTAATGCCCTAAAGCTTGAGAACGGGTCTCATCCACCATCACCGGACGAGCTTCCCCAAAAGGTGGAATCTTTGAACCTTTCAGACATCAAAACCAGAGTCACATCAGATCTTTCGAAGACTCATTCATATCAGCAGCGCAAATACCATTCAAAGCGAAGTACACGCCAGGTGGGACGGCCTCAAGGCAGTAAAGCTAAACAGGACAAAAAAGTTCGGCTTGATCATAGTGGAATATGGCAATAAATACCATAATGAGTACTTTTCGATGAATTGTGAATTGAGATGTAAAGCGGCATGTAAGAAATAAAGATGCTACGTTCCCACGCTGATTATTGCAAATACTAATACTGGTAAAGGACTCCTGTTCCCACCTTGAACTACACTTCCTTCTTCAATGGACAAGGCAGATCTAGAAACGTATCAAGTCCAGCTATCTCAGGTTGAAGCGGCTCTTTCCGCTGACCCCGACAATACAGAACTCGTGTCCCTGCGTTCCGAGCTCAAGGAGCTCATTCAGCTGACTGAAGTTGCTATTACGCAGACGGAGCCAGCGTCATCGGTTAAGGTTGAAGGCTCTCGGAGATCTGCTACATCGACTCCCGCCCACATTTGGGCAGCAGGGGACGAGTGCCTAGCGAAATATTCCAAAGATAATGCTTGGTATCCAGCACGGATCACATCCCTTGGTGGTTCTGCAGAGAACAGAGTGTATAGCATTGTTTTCAAAGCGTATAACACGACAGAACTTGTTAAAGCTGCCGACCTGAGGCAAATGCCCCCCAACTACTCGGCGACCGCTCAAACGTCTAACAAGCGCAAACTCACGAAAGCGGAAGAAGAGGAGAGGGAGAGGAAGAAGAAAAAGAATGAGAAAAAACTTGAAGTTAGAGCTGCCAAAGCAAAAGAGCAGACCCAAAAGCAGGCAAGCTGGCAGAAGTTTGCTAAAAAGTCGGAGAAGAAAGGTGTTCACATAGCAGGGATTAGTGGGACGAGTATTTTCAAAACTCCCGATAATCCCACAGGGAAAGGTTAGTTGATACGGCACTTGCCAATACCTAAATTGTTTCGAGATCTCAATCTCTTTGTAGTCGGTGTCACCGGCAGTGGTCGGGGCATGACGGAGGTAGCATCACGGACAAAGCACAAGTTCTTAGCCCAAGATGATGAACAATAGGCCACGATTTGAGTACGCCATGCATGGTTTGTCGTGGTCCCTCTGTATCGATGCGATTGTCGTAGATTCTGGTGGCTAGAATAACAGTTCCTGCTATAAACAACCATTGACTCAACTTTCTTTACAGGCAAACCCATTATGTTTGACATGTAGCAGCAGTGCATGATGCTTTATAAGTGACATTTATCCTTGTCGTTATGGTCATCTCTTATTGATTCTACCGACGGAAACTCCTAGACGTTGCCGACGGTGATAAATAGGAGTTTTTCCTATCTGGACCTACCGCCTTGAAATTGAATGTTGTGATATCTAGTGGCTTGCCAATGTCTTTGTGTCATCCTGGGCTGCCTGAATTATCTGAGGTGTGTTTCTTCTAGAGTACAGTCCACTTCTGCAGTGTAACTCAGAGTCGATGAGCTGTCGACTAACCAGGGAGCAAGTGATGCCCATTGGAGAAGTGAAGTCATCGACGGTTGAATGCTCACCAGGAAGAAATGTCATCATTGGGTGATCATTGGGTGCTGATTTCACAAGACTTATCTTGTAGAACAAGGAATAATATATCCCGCTAGTTTCCAATGCACCATGAAACAGTATTATTTTGAAACATCTATGTTAGGCCAAACTTGAACCACTACAACCGGCACAAATGCTCAGCAGCGGTCTCAGACTTTTGAAGCAAACATTCCAGCTCGGCGTTCTGTGTCTACATTTGAGCACGCTGAAATGGGCTGTACCAAAGCAACTTACGGCTCGCTCCAACTCGAGGAGCTTGAGTCTTGCTACTGAAACCTCGTGCTGTAGGCTTGACACCATGCTCTGTGCATGTTGATCAGTTGACAAGTGGATGGGCAAAGGAACCAATGAGCTAGCCTTGGCTGTTTTCGAATTGAGGCCACGAAAAGGCTCCAGTTCAGCTACAGATACAGGGCAACAACCCATCCTTGGGGTGTTATGAGGACACGAAACAGTGGACGATGTTGGAGACTCACTCTAGAAGTTGTGCATGTAGCTTGTCGATGTGAGCTTCCAGACTGGCAAGGTAAATTGTTCGGCGATGAGGCGCTCCGAGTGTAGACCTGTCAATGTTGAACGGCACCTGTGTTGGTATTGGCATGATCACCTACAATTCATATGGGTTGAAAATAAATTTCTCAAGAGCATGATTCCAGATTCGACGTCGCTTTGTGTCGTCTTTTTTGGCGAGTAGACGGGCATATGGGTGTGCGATCCGCAGCCTGCGTGAGCTAGACTGTGTAAAATATGAGCGAGGTTCTTGTAGGGAACCCTGCTCGGGGAGGAGAGGAAGTTCTGCGCATTGAGAACTGGCACTGTCGCTTGAGGAGGGAGAGTAGTAGTGATGGTCTTGTTCGAGGAAAGGGTAGTCGGGTGATGGAGACATTTGGCCGACGAAGAAACGAGAATGGATGGATTATAAGTAAGTATATATTAGTGGTAGACAGATCTGAGATGAGAGCGGCGCCATGTCAGGACATCGAGGCCAGTGTTTGCGAAGCGCAACCATTCCGCTCGATCCGCGCATTAACTACCAGATTTCCTGGATCTTGGGGGTGAGGCTGAAAACCAGATTTCCAGATCTGGGCACTGATCCGGCTATTAAGAGAACAGAACAATTAGCCTTTTCTACCGCGACGGGACTTTCCTCCACGTCACCGAATCGGGTCACGGCGCTTCTATTCCTGGTCGCCTGCAAACAACGCCCTCGTTGGCAGAACGGGTACCTTGGGGGGGCTCGATCTCGCCGGTCTTTGCTGCTACTCCGTAATACACACCTATTCATTCCAGGCGGCCTTTGATCGATAGCAAAAAAACCTGCGCACAGTACTGCCAGAGGTCCAGCTAGTAACGCTTTTTCCAAAGTCATGTACTTCCTGCGCTGAAATCGTGGGATTGATTCCAACGACTTCTTCCCCAAGCGGGTGCAACGGCAACAGTGGTTTTTTGTCTCCACTTTACATGGAATCTGCATGCGACGGTGCGGGTTCCAAGGAGAAAAATACCGGTGCTGCGTCTTGATCAACGTGTAGCATGACTGCTGCGGACTGGGTCTCCGTCATATATTCAAGTAACAGTTCCAGCCTTGAAAGCAGGTTAATTTCCTATTTCGCGGACCTGTCCCTGAATTTACCTCGAAGATCCAGGCGAATCTAATGTTAGCCTGGGTCGAGATCTGGAATCTGGTCGCTCAGCATCGCTGCCTGATATGTAGTCTTGCATGGACTATTTCGTCTCGGCAACTATCATCCCAGTCATCACGCTCTTTTTGGTGCTTACTATTACGTGTATACAATCTCGACAAACCAACTCAGACTCCCACAAGCTCATTTAAAAGGGGACCTCAGCCAGCACTTGATCCTTGGCCGTTGATTTTTTCCACTCACTGCGTTTTTGTACTATGGATAGCACCTTGCAATTCGATTACCCATTTCACCACGGCCATCACCCCGCCTATTATCCAAGCTGTGGCAGCGATGTAGGTCCCTTTGATTTTTTGCCGTTGCCAACTTTCTGACTCGTCTCAAGTCTATCGAGGACAGCGGCAGTGCAAAGGATGGGCCCCCACTCCTTCCATTTGGATTGCCCTCGGATCCCACTCCTGCCCAGTTTGCTCGGGGGGGCTGTTCTTACCTACCACTAGACCTCTCCCAAGAGCATATGCATGGTACATACTGGGCGGGTCCTGAACTCTGTCAAGGGCCACCCGATGTACTACGTTTGCATGCACCCATACCTGTGTCCGGATGTGCCCCGATTCTTAGGAGCAACTCGTGCTGTCCTGAGGATTATACGATATCTGAACTTCGGCCCACAATCCCTCACCTCCCTGTGCAACATTCAACCGGGTTTCAACCTGAGTACTCGCAGATGCAACGATACGACGACCACACTGGGGTTCCTTGCTTACCTTCGTCAGACGTAACTATGCCACAATCGACATTTCCAACTCCAAGCGAATTGCTAGTCGAGCTTTATACCCAAGAAAATCATTCTCAACAAGCTTCTCATCCAGGTTTCAGGCAGGAACGCTATCCGTCCACCCACATGATGAGCAAGCCCCATCGCCCTCTACCTACCAGGTCCACACGCAACGTGATTGAGCCAGTTCCTGATGCATCACTTTTGGCGTCGACCGACTCAACATCCGAGAGCATCACATCGCATGAGAAGAAGAGGCACTACCTTGAATGCCTAGAGCACTATGTCGGGTTTCTTCATGACCATTTCCGTCATAACGGTATTAAACCCGCATCACTCGAACGAATTTCGAACTATAGATGCCTCAGTAGTCGATCGATTCGAGTAAGTGAAATTTGATCGCATTCATTCAGAATCGTTGTCAACGTGAACGGCTTTCCAGTCACTTCTCATCCACATGGAGAAAACAACGAAGCAAATGAAAGAACAGATTTTTAGGGAAGAACAAAAGGTGTGTGTCTTTCTGTTTCTACCATCCAGCACCAACAATAGTCCTTTCTGACGGCTACCTAGTTTTTGCGGCTCCGTCAAGCCCTTCAACAGCGGGAGGATGGATTGGAGGTAGTTCAGAGCAGTGCGGACAACCTCACAGCCGACAAATGAATCTGGCTAAGGCATATCGTATATTATAGAGTGAATGGAAGATAGCTAGTGACTACGATAGAATCTAGTAATAGGACAACAAGAATTTCGGAAATTAGGTTGTGAGCGTGACAGTGGTATGATGCAATTGATGGGAATGGATGGGAGCGTGGGACGAGTTAGACCGTAATGCTGAACGCGACGCTGGTTCATATTCAAATGTGCAGCAAGCATGAACATTAATCTCGATGAGCTTACGCGCAATTGTTTCCAAAGTGGGTTTTCTGCTCCCAAGGTATGTCCCATCTGCTCAATTATCCACTTTAAAAGTCGATTGAATCCATAAAGTGGCTAGCTTTGTGTCGTAAATTCATACAAAGTAGCTCTATCCCTCAATCTCATGACATCCCTGAGAATAATATTAGCAGTTTGTTTTTTTTGTCCTGATGTTGGGATTATTTGCTAAGACAGGCTTTTGGACTCGGCGATAGACTCGATACTGGTGTTGTTCTCATCTTATCCCGGTGACACTGAATTACAGGGATATTTGAAACATGCGATCGACGATGGGGTATTATCACTTGCAACATATGTCACTACATTTCTACAAGCTGCTCGGTCTCCAGATTTGCATACGGTTGCGACACTGGACCTCCTTTGCCAGGTGGCCCTGGAAGCTCACTACAGGTCCGAAATGGCACCTATCGGTTCTGTTGTTTCATTCGCTGAAACACCAGCCACCATTTTGAATAAGATACAGGATGCGATGGCGCTTCTTCGTACCACATATACGCTTCCAATCTCCCCCTTTCATCAATTGAACAACTCTGCCTCGCAGCTCACTGCACTCCTCCTTTCTTGTGTCTCCGACTTTTCACAAATATCCAACACTCAAGCTGCTATGCTCTACACTGACGTAAATGACTTGCTTACTTCATACCAATTGGAAACGGAGATTCGCCCAATGTTGGAAACTTTTGGATTCTCCTTGAGTCTCTCAATGGGGGACGATGTGAAGGCTGCACGAGAGGCACAGATGATACAGTCAATGCAGCTCAGCATGGGAAAGACCGACGTTCAGGGTTCAGACTCAGACATCATTACTTTTGGTCTTACATTCCATGAGTGGGTGGGTTACTTTTTTAGGACGAGACGAGTCCGGATTGATAGGTTACAGATTTACCAACGTGGTCATGACTATGGTGTTGGCAGTACGAATGACGCCGTGTCCACGCTGATTGCTATACTGCGATGGACAGCGTGGACTCCGAGAGTCTTCTATACGCAGCTTCTGACAACAGCATTCATGTGCTTAGCACAAAATCCTACGACAAGTTCCATATGGAGGATTTTCATCGTCGGACGCGTAAGTACAAACAGTACACGAACTAGGGATGATATTGAGTAGTAATTTTAGCTCCCATCTCTGCTAGCATCGTTCGAGGCTGCAAGCAAAGGTGTCCATACATCGCAGAGTGATTGGGTGAGTCAGGTAACCTTGGCGTTTTTCCAGCTCCTTACGAGGTGCAGAGAAGCGCGATGTTGTCTGCCCTGGAGTATATATACAGAAGGCCAGACCTCATAGTCGAGTGCGAGCACATCCTATCCCGAGCTACAAGCAGTCCTGAGGATGATCTGTGAGTGTTAAAATGGGATATCAGATGCGAACTGATATATCGGGGGGTCAGAGGACGGTCTTTCAACCGAGACCTGCTTCATTCTTTGATTCAGCGCGACCTGCTAGATTTGAATTTTGCACTCCAACTAGATCCCGCTTTCAATGCAGAAAGTGGCTCCAGGCTCTTCGCTGAAGCTCAAGAAGCGGGTGCTGATTTTGCAGTATGTATCTCGCTCAAAGTTAGCCTAATCTCATGTGCCCTTGGCAGCTATATCTTGAAAGCAGGTTAGCGTTGGATATAGAAATCACTGATGTATGTAATTGGATTGCCCGCCTATGGCGCGACAGTAGCACACATCACACCTTCGCATACGTCGTGTTGAAGGTGCCTTCTTTGCCAGCTATCGACGGAGCAAGTTTTTGACCCTTCAGGTGTTTCTAGCGCTTCACCCAATTCGCGACTTCCCTGGACACAGATGACCTCAGCCATCTTTGCAGAATCTTGTACACAAGCGACTATGCTCTGGACATCCTTGCACTACATATAAAACTCACTGAGCTCGTCTTCCGCGCCTTGAGATTCTTGGAGGAATATGATTGTGGGACGGTCGGTAAGTCTGTAATGCAGTGAAAGGCAACGAGCTGATCAGTCATTAGGTGATCCGCAAACTGCAGTCAGCCATCTTGGTGATGTTGTACTCTTAGTGCAATACACTGTTATTCGGTTTCGGGTAAGGGTCCAATTTTCATGTAACGTAACTTTTGAATTGTTGAAGCGGAAGTCAAGTTAAGCACAAGCCATATTCTTTTCATGGATCAGTCGATCTCGGCCTCTTATCTCTTTTCGTCTACCACTGTCCAGGATCCTGGAACTCTCTCGTCAGATGAAGCCAATTCCTTTACCGCTTGGTTCAAGGCTCTATTTGACAGCAATAGTGAGGGGATCGAGGATAACATCATAAGGTTAGCTTAGCTGCACGTGCTATTGGCTCAGCTCACTATGTTTATATCTTCTGTAAGATCTACGCCGCTCAAGCTCCTATTGCGATTATCCACAAGCCTGATTACCCAGGCTCTCAGGTCCAAACTGGATCCTGATATCCTTAGCAATGGGGTATCTTACTTTACTAGTCCGCTTCTCAATTGGACCTTGTTCAATGTGGTGAGAGGGGTGCTGAAAGAATCTGAATCATCCAAGTGAGTCCCATTTCCGATCTGCGATGTTTTAAGCTTATTTATATTTATATCGGTAGGTCTATGAATCCGGCCTTCCTCGATATCCTGCAGACGTTTGTTCTTTCGCCTTCTTGTCCTCGTCCAGTACTTTTGCTATGCAAAGATCAACTGTATAGTCTCACTACCCTCAAACGGACCAAAAGTATCGCTCCTTTCAATGCGACTGCGATCCGAGACAAACTAACCGAGGTCACTGGAAGGAACTGTTTAGGTGTGGGATAAAAATTCTTTCTCCCAGGTATCTTGAGTTAAATACTAATTTTTACTCTAGATACTAATCGGGTAGTCCCGGTCAATCTCCACAGCTGGGAAGAACAACCAAAGCAAGATATACACGACGCTATAACCGCCGCCTCTGGACAGAAAGTTCCAAGCCTAAACATTGAGAAGTGTTTACGCATCTCGCCACCGACAAAATTTTTAAAAACTCTTTGGTCCGAAATAGTCATATCGGGGAGTATGAGGGAGATCGAAATCGTCAAACGAATGGCGATGTTCGTCCTGGCTACTCCGAGGTCTTCTTCTCAAACCCCGCCACTATTACCCATTTTTCTGCATGTTGTGCTTCCCTCTCTTATCAGCAACATTGACTCTCAGCAGCCAGTGGAGCAAAATGTCACTGCTGACATCTTGGCCACCATCATTTCTTCTGCACTCACGGCAGCTGCGCATCTCGACTGGGCGGTTCGAACGATATGCAGTGAACACAGGCCGATCCTGGGACAACATAGTCCAGCAATGGTTAGACAACTGGCTGCTGAACTCCGTACACAGAAGGATAAACCTGCTGGCAAATTGGTGGCGCAGAAGCTGGCCGCATCTCAGGGATTCGTAACCAACTTCCCTTTTTTTGTGAAAGAACTCAATGCATGAAAAGCATTCTACGTGATATGATCTCTCCTATGTAGATATAGATATAGATTTCTATACATCAGTGGTCAGAGGAGCTATGGAACAATAAGCACGAATTCAACCAAGACAGGTGAGAACGTACGGCAGCAGGCATTTTGAGTTGGGTCACATGCTTGATCCGGAGGGCAGAGCACAAGACAGGGCACTTCATTACTGCCACTCTAGATACCGCATCATTAGATTATTTGTGACATCATCAATAATTGGCAGCGGCGTACCGAGTCTATAGGTGTATTGGAAGGGGCATATTCAGGTTGTATTGTGCACGAGTGGATTCCGAGATGGTGAAGAGTTCGCCGGATATTTTCAGCTATATGCATGAAATCATAGCTTCTCTCAGAAAGAATATGGACGGAGGCCACAATTTTGGTCTCTGACAATTGCCAGACGTGTAGCTCATGTAATGAAATGACTCCAGAAACCGCCAGGATTGATGATTTGACTTCATCTAGAGAAACTGTTGCTGGGACTCCTTGAAGAAGAATGAAGGAGGCGCTACGCACTGTTCATACAACCGAATAAATGGACAATCGAAACGCAGAACTCTCACGGTTACTTACCGAGAGGAAGCGCGCTGGAGAATATGATGAGGGTAATGACCAAGCTGATGAAGGGGTCGAAATAGTATTTGAAGGACCATGATGTCTTCCAAATGATAAGTCCTGTAGCAATGACGCCTACGTTTCCGAGAGCATCCCCCAGAACATGCAACACGAGAGCACGCATATTCATCGAGCCCGCATGGGAGTGAGAGTGAGAGCCCGAGTGAGAGCCCATGGGAGCGTGGTTCTCGATGTCCCCGAGTAGGGGAGTTTCCTCGGATGATAACGAAGGTAAAATCTCATGACTTATGGGATCCGCTATTGACGTCAAGCATGGGCATTGCGAGTGCTTGGGGCTATCAGGGATATCGGAACCATGGCGAACATGATGGGAGAAATTAGGGCGGTTTACGGACGGGGGAGAATTCGCTTGGGCGATTTCATGTGCCGTGAAAACAAGCGATGCGCGAGTGGCGGCAGGATGACCGTAGTGTGAGTATGCAACATCAGAATCTGAAGAAGTTGATCGAACAGGTATGGCAATCTTTTTTGTTGGCAAGATTTCGCCACCCGAAGTCAATTGAGAAATGGTGATACTTGGCGACCCGGGAGATGTATGAGGATGATCGCGCGAATGAGAGTGTTCTGTCACAATGGGAACCGGGAAGGTCTGTGCTGGAGAGGATAACACATACCATGAAACAAGAAAAGTCCAATGATGTTGGACGCCAAGCCAAGGGATCCGACAAGGATGACAAGTCGGGGATTGGATACCTCTGAGAATGTGTAAGATGTCAAGAGCAGGCCGTGACGGTAGTAACTACACCTGAAGTATCGAAAAACCGTCCCAATGCCTCCAAGGATATAGAGAAGCAAAGGACCAAGAGAAAAACGCCATTCACAAGAGCTGCCAGGATTTCAGCCCGATGCCAGCCATAGGAATAGTGAGAATCGCTTTGTGTGGATGTAGTAAGCTGATCTGCAAAGTTAGACAAGGACAAATGCAAAATGGCGTTGGAATGACCTTGATGGCATACAAGGCCACGACAAGGCTCATTACATCGCTAGTTAGACAGTTGGAATGAGGTTTTGGGAGGATGCTGTGATAGACGGTAACGTACTTGAGCATATGGAAGCTGTCTGCGACGAGAGCAAGAGATCCAACCGCATACCCTGCGTAAATGTTAAAATTACGTTAGAGCATGCCAGAAGCCCTGACTAAAGAACACGAACCAACGATGAGCTCGACAAAGAAGAAGAGAACATCTATGACAAGGAGGACAGTAATTCTTGCAGAACGGGACAGGCTCATGACTACACAAGCTCAAGAAGGAAAAGAGATAGCCTTGGAGACTCGTTTTGCAATCAGGCTTTGTCAGCATCTCCTCCCTTGCTTGGATTGCTTGTAATACTATGCTCCTGCAGCGGATTGGTATATCATCCTCTCAGATGTGTCAGTTACCCTGATCTCTCAACGAGACGAAATGGAAGTACCGTATTTCATGATTCAACGTTTAAGCTCGGATCAAGCGACGATGTTGATGTGAATGTGAGTGACATTCAGCCCTCCATTCTTAGCTATTCGCTGGCGTACAAACTCTGTAACCAGTTTTCGAGGCCTTGGTGCTTATGTTTCGATTATCACTGCTCAGACTTCATTGCTCGACTCTGCTTTGCAGATTTCTGTCCACACATCACAACGGGTGTTGTTACCTTGAGAAAAAATACGGTTCAATACTTGTGTCTCCTTTCAGGAGGGATATTACAAAATACCTAAAGGGGCTACCAGGTATGAGCAATAAACAATGGAAGTCTCCGGGTAACATGTCAATGGTACACTGCCGAGATTGGGCCAAACAACAATGTTTATCAACGGAGCAAATCCACAAAGTAAAGATATCTGACCTCTAGACATCCACACCAATGTCTCCTCTTGTCCTTTTGACTCCGGAATTGGGCCTCCTCTCGTCCGGAAAATCCGCATACAAAAATCTACATACGTGCGGATCCTGTGGTGCACGGGGCTTAGTCATCGTGTGACTGAAGTTTGCCAAGACAAATTCAAAAATAGTCAAAACCCGATTTTCAACTATAAATGGAAAGTCCCGTTATCTATATGCTAGTGATGAAAAATCATTATCATCATTACTACTTGAGCCGATTTCATGTCCATGTCATTCTTCAACTTATCTCCATTTCTGATTCCAGAGCCCTTGTCTGCAGATTTGGCGCGAGATCAAAGCATATCATCAGTTGATTTCACTCCTACACTTTATGCAATATGTCCATTTGAATATTAATGAGCATCTGGAACATTGGACCTAGAAGCACCTGAGTGTAAAATTTGACACCTATGACTCCAACTCAACCCAGGTTACAGGCCAGAAATTTGAACTCCAATGATATCATTGTCGTCTGCTGATACGGTTCCAATTATGAATCTGAGCTTCTGCGGTTTGCTTTTTCCACTCGGCAGGGTACAAGCGAAAAGAATTCAAACATCATAGAACAAAGCTGGGGCATTTTCATCTATTTGGTCCTGCTTGGCAAAAGCTTCAGGATTTTTGTAATAGTGTGTAGTGAGTTTGTATTGTACTCTGCTTTTTCGAAAATGGCTGCCCCTTCTATGGCTGCTGCTCTCGCAGCATCTCTTCCGGCGCCTCCTGATGCTCAGGCTACTTTTCAACAAAAATATGAAGCGATCCCGCCTTCGATGGCAAAGCTAGTAGATATTGAGGCTGAAATTCCAATTACGGATGTTCAACTAGATGGAATGGTGAGCTTCCATGCTCCTTGAAACTTCATCTTTTCCTCATAAATTCTGAGCCTATATATTCATCTAAAAGAACTCATTATCATACGTAGGTCGTCTCCAAAATCATGAAACATGCATACGAAGCACCTTCAGTTACTGCCCACGGAGTGCTACTGGGTCTAGATTTAGATGGCACATTAGAGGTTTCCAATTCATTCCCTCTCCCGTACCATTCGCACGATGACGACGAAAAATCTACCAAAGTGATTGGTGTGTTCTTCTGTTGTGAATCAAGACTTAGATTCGTGTTCACTCCTGTCTTTAGCGCGCTACCAGACATCAATGCTGCGCTCATTAAAAGAGGTGCAGGCAGATGATAGCGTTGTCGGGTTCTACCAAGCCACGACACTCGGTGCCTTTTTTAATCAGACTTTGGTAGACACTCAGATGATTCATCAGGAAAAGTTGCGCCACGGAGGCGTCGTCATTATACATGGTTTGTCAATTTCCTTGCGGAGCTGTGCGAATCTCATGCCCACTCGTGGCATCGTTGGCCAGATATATCGCAAACTGCACGGGGAAATGCGTCGTTCCGCGCCTACCGGTTGACGGCAGCGTTTACGGATGCATACAAGAATTCTAATCTCGACACGACAAGGTAGATGGAAGGTCCAGCGTGCTTGCGCGGGGCTTTCATTCTCTGGCTTTGGAACCATGTGCTGACAAGGGGTCATTACAGTCTGATGGTCCACCGACTGACTTTCTCTTCGATTCTTGAGGAAGTTCCTCTCAAAATCCGCACGAATCCTCTTCTCAGCTCGTTCCTCGGTACTCTGACGAAGCCAAAACCATCACCACTCGCTAATGCCAGTCCCGATGAGGCATATGAGACAGGCGTGACGCCCTCCTATTCGGCACTTGACCTCGGGACGGACGGTGTGACAAGGAACTTGAAGCAAATTGTAGAGTCGATCGATTCATATCGGGCAGAGGACGGAAATGTGATGTACGTAATGCGGCAGATCGCTCGAGAACGAGCAAAGGCAGATAATTACATTGCCAAGCGACAAGAGGAGAACCAGGCGCGTATTGCACAGGGCCTGGCGCCACTCCCCGAGGAAGATGTCGCCCGGCTGTTCAAGATTCCAGCAGAACCGCCCCGACTTCAGAGCCAGTTGCTGTTGGGACAGATAGATGCTTGCGCAAAGAACTTGGGTGACGCGGCAAACACAAGACTAGTGAAAATGTATGCAGCCAAAGCAAGTGCTGGGATCTAATACAATATACAATATACGTAGACGGCAATTGTGGGAATGAAATTGCGTGTGGAGCACGTTGCGACGCCAAATATCCGGCAACAGATCACTTGTGCAAAAATCTATAAGTACGCCTCGCTCCTCTCCCCGGCCAGAGCCTTCCATTCCTTCCCCCATGTCTTTCACTAAGGCTTTTGTTCTTTTCCTTTCCTTTGCTCTCTCCGCCCGTGCTCTCGCCACCCCCCATGTTCCTCACGGCCTCCATCGCGCCCTTGCCGCTCGCCTCCCCAGCCCAGTTCCTGCTGATCCTCTAGCTTCTGCTGATCCTGCGGCTCCTGTTCGCAAGCGCCAAAATAAGCGCTGTAGGCCTCGCTCTTCTGCGGCATCTTCTTCCCATGCCCAGCATTCCACAAGGGTCTTTGTCCCATCATCGGCTACCACTCACGAAATCTCAGTGCCAGTCACCATCCATGCACCGACTGCCTCACATGAGGCGTCCCTTACCACTGCCCTAGAGTCCTCTACCTCCACATCCAAGCAGGCGGAATCCTCAATGACGACGGAGAAGCCTTCTCCAACTTCCACCACCAAGGAGGCAGAATCCCCAGTGACGACCAAAAAGCCGTCTCCAACTTCCAGCAAGGAGGTAGAAACTCCGGTGACGACCAAAAAGCCGTCTCCTCCTACTTCTACCAAGGGGGCGGAATCCCCGGTGACGACCGGAAAACCGTCTCCTCCTCCGTCTTCCAATCTCCCTAGCTTCCTGGTCGGCACCCAAACAGGGCAAGGTACCTTCTATTCCAGTACGTTGCTCTCTTCCTTATTATGCTACTTCTGTTCATCTGTCCCGACAGCTGGTCTTGGTGCATGTGGTATTACGAACAAGGACACCGACTATATCGCTGCCGTCTCCCACCTCTTGTTTGATGTTTACCCGTAAAATTTTTCCTCTTTATCCCCGATGGGGCTACTTACATATCTTACATCAGGGACTACAATGGTGTCAATCCGAACAATAACCCCGTTTGTGGACGCAAAGTCACTGCCACTTGTGAGTGATCACTGGATGAAAATCTAACCATTCTAACAACGCAACAGACAAGGGCAAGTCTGTCACGGTCGCTATCACTGATCGTTGTACAGGTTGCAAACTGACAGACTTGGATTTCTCTCCCTCTGCCTTCGATGAGCTCGCTGATCCTTCTGTTGGTCGCCTTAGCGATGTTGAATGGCACTGGGACACCTGAGTATTTCCCGATTCCTTTCTTTGTTGTTATTCTGTAATCTGCCACTCGGTGACAGGCGGTGCTTGATGTACTCATTCCATTGCTTCTTGAAGTTGCGGTCGGAATTGCAAGGCGTTGTCACCTTCCTCGATCGAGCTGGCTCGATGTTCTCCACAAAGCCACCTACTTGCTGGGTCATGTACTTCACTGTTCCAATAGCTCTGGTAGTTTGTGTTCAGATATGTAATTTGTAGTGAAATGATGATGTAGAGGATCATTTAGACACATGCATACAAACCTGGGATATCCGTGTAATCCAGTTAAGGGAGAGGAGAAATACCCATGTACATGTACATCTGTATCCAGTGCTCCTTTTCGGCAGTGTCTGCTACTGCCGAGTTGACTGCTCTGAAAAGATTATTACAACCTTCGGACGCACCAGCTCCGCAGTGGCGTCCACAGGCAAGTAGAGTAGCCACCATGTTTAAACACAGCTGCTGAAGAGGGGGTGAAATATTACGGTATGGTCCAACGAGTTGTCCGCGGACGGGATGATTGAATATGAAATAAGGTATCAAACGTAACGCCAATGGAGAGATTACCTGTGAGATTGAATTAAACATCTTGGCTGCTGATGGCATCAATTCAAACGACTGCGCACCTGAGGGTGAACCAGCGACGTTCGGCGCTGTAACCAACGCAATAGAAATCGTAGGATAACCTTGAAAAACTTGTCATTAAGTCATTTGAAAGACGTCGTGGGATACTGATGGTCACCTCCGTTGTCATGGGTTCAGCCGTTCCTGTTTCCCACAGAACTTGAGGTAGGCCGATTAACCAATCCTCGAATAGCTGCCGTGCCTGATGATGGCTTCCGGCTCGGAAAGTGCCACGATAGTCCACTTCGGCTTCAAGCTGTAGTTGATAATCACCTGATTGGTATGCCAAAGAGCTAGGCTTCAAATTACAAGAACTGACCAGAAACAATCTCGCCACAAACTCGATCGTAATGTGTTTTGTCCTAGACTTGGAAGGCGTTTGACTCGCATGCTCTAAAAGTGCTTGTAGGACGTCAGTTACGTGGGATGATAACTCGGGATATGAGTCGTTGATGACTGTCCAGATGCTTGGCAGGAGTGCGAGGTAAACACTTGCTGTCACGGAAGAGGGAATTCGGGTTATCGATGTATTTTGACCACGAAGTAATTTGATGATATAATCGCTGACCATAGAGACTTGCATCGTCAGGATATTACTAGGTTTCAATGATCGTCCAGATTTCATAGAGGCTGATTTAGAGCGAAGAGCGAGAAACGACGTAAGTTCGCAGTAAATGAGATTCAGGACTTGGAAGCTCTCGGCAGACTAAAAAGAATCCTTGATTAATACCTTGGAGAATAGACTTATCTGGAACCTCTGACCTTCACCGATGTTGTGAAGGGGAAATAGGGCGTCAGATAACCTAGAAGCGCTTCCAACTCCAACAAGGATGATGTGGGAACCTGGTGAACATGAGTTCTAGAACTATTCAACAGTTAGTATGGGTTGGTGTCACTCACCACCTCAGCACTTGCAAGAATAGTCCCATACAGAAGTGACGCAATTTGGCAGACAGTCAACATCATCGACGTTTCGGTTTCACTAGTCTTTGCATCAGGAGAAAAAGTGGAGGGAGCACAGTCCAAAATTGTTGATACAAGGAAAGGATGTAACGTTCGTGCGAGATGCTAATGAACACAGATGAGGTTCCGAGAGAAGCAACATTCATTTACTTCGTACCGCAAGAAAAGTTGGTATCGAACTCTCGATGTCGCCTCCTTCTGATAGTCTTCCCGGAGTCGTAATGACATCTTCTACTTCTCGTATTGTCCAAGGTACATCAATGTCAAGAAAACGGTAATCTTGAGGAGGTTCTTCGGGTTGAGTCCAATCATGGATCCATTTTTCCGAGCGGCGAGATTGCGTTTCAGAGGGAGTAGAGGGGGAGAAGAGATTTTCAAATTCTTTGAAGGCCCTTGGCGTCGAAAAGGAATTTGACATGAACCAGGCATACAGTGGTTCTTCAGGATTTCTTGAATTTTCTTTTAAATCTTGTATTGACAACCCTGCCCGAAGGAATGCTGAAAACGACTTCAATATGGCAAGCTTTGACTGAAAGGCCGTCAAACATAGAAAATATGCTACTGGTACCAGTAGACTCACCGGTGGCGAGAGTATGACACTAGAAGTTGATGTTGCCATCGCAGGTCCTACTTCAGTTCAGATCGATAAATAGTAAAATAGGGGGGAAAGTTACCTTCTGAACCTCCGTACTTCGTTCCCGCATTCAAATTTCCAAGATAGCCTTCCAAGATGCGTTTCCCGTAGCTGGAACCCATGCTTGTCCATCCGTCAAGAAGCGGCTCTGGTATATACTCGAGGAATAAGGTGAGAAAACGAACAGCATCTATCCGAATTTCGGGAAAGATGTGTGTTTGTGCAGATGCCGTAAAAAGTATAAGTGTTGATGCATGAGGGATCAAGTCTTCCTGGAGTCAAGGGCACGTTCAGTAAAGAAGACAGGAGGCGCTGCTGGAACAACTCACCCTGGATATCCTGGGGAGTATCCAAGAGAAATTTGTGAGGAGCTGCTTGCGAACACCTGCATCCTAGACTCTGTGAAGACCCTTCAACTGCAAGAATGCAACAGGCATACCTCATCACCAATCATGCGAGCAAGTTGATTCATGAGCTGGGTCAAATTTTGTCTGATAAGAATTGAATAAGTCTTCAGTAGTTCAGTTAGACCGAGTAGAGCCTCTATACAACTTGATGAACAAGGACAACAACGGCAAAAAATGAATACAAGTACCTTTCTTGACAGACGAACTATAGTGCTTCAATTGTGCCAATAGGTTGTCTATCGTTTGGTTTCTCCTTGTCGTCGGTACATTCTCGTCTCTAGGCGCAGTAATACTCTGTGTCGGAAGTGCGATGGCTGGCCTTAATGAGAATTGGCTTGTCCCTGTGAGCAATCAAACAGCTCACAGCGTGCTTTGAAAGACGTGTCAATGACATTAGCAGGCGCCTTCTTTTCCTTTCCTAGCTTGAGTTTTGCTTTCTGAAGCAGAATTAGCGTGCTACTCCGGACATGCGAAAGCAGCTGCTTTACGGTGAAATCGGCAGCCTTATCTTTGCGTTTTTTGGCGCTTTTCGGCATTGTCTCACTAAGAGAGCTTGAGAGTGTTCAGGAACAGTGAACCAATTTCACGATGTCAGTCGTCAAGGACTATAGAGAAGACAGAAGAACTTGTGCTTAGGAACGATCGTGACACAAAGACCCGATCAATTTTTTTGGTTATCGGAAAGATTCCGGACAAGATTCCTGACTCTATCTACGATAGCCAATAATCTATACCCCATCTGCTCGCCACTTTACAAGTCTGAAACTTTCCTTCTGGCTTCCAAGACGGCAACTGCTCCATGTATGATGCCGATACTTGTCCATGCCACTGACAATTCTTTGTTTCTTTGTTTATATGCCTTCCGACACTGTTATTGATCACCTTTGGAGGCGAGGGTCAGTCCTATCAGAGCTTCGCATTTGTCAAGAGTGCGCTCCTTCCTGCCTTGTGCTTGGCAATGTCTTGGCAATTTCGGAGTTAACAAGGCAGCAACTACCTGATCAAGCAACTACCTAATCAAGTATGCAGATGCGGTCATAAAACGGTATCATAAAATAAAACGGCCTTTGAGGGCTGGGCCATCCAAGGTAGTAAAAAGGCCATGAGTTGACCCGTTTGGATTTTAGAATGAATAAAGCTGTCATATTTCTATCAGGACATACCAAGTATATAGTGAAGCGATAGGATAGTGAAGCAATATGGTGAAGCAGTACATAGTTCAGGAATGATAGGAATGCCCAAGACATTGCGTTCACCCGCGGTGAGGGAACCTCCATCTGAAATCAGCCTCAATGTCCAAACAGAACAAAAGTTCGTCGTCGACGCTGAAGGACTCGACTCGAATTTGGAACTTGGCTAAAAACCGTCAAGCTAATACTAGACAAAGACAATGATTATATCGAAGTCTTACCAGGAGGAATCTCCTTTGGAAGAGAGACAGTTTGCTGAACCTCATAGAGTCCGGGAGCAACAGGACATTGAACAGAGGTATTAGCATTGTGTCTATAAATATAGGTCAATCCACTGGTGTCAAGCATGTCAGAGGAAAGCAACAGACGCTTCCTCGCATAGGTCAAATTCCTTGCTTAAGAGTTTGATAAGCCCGAGTTTCACAGTCACGTCAGCATATGCACCATCCTGCATAAGCACTGTAAATTACTGTCTGGCACGCAGAGAGTGGGATTATACCTCGATGGTCTCGCTCGCCTCCGCTTTCACCTTGACCGTGAGCTCTTTTCCCGGAGAAGGTGAGTCAGGACTGAGTTGAATCGACTTGATATTGACGATGGGATCTTCGTCGTTGTCTGTGCATGGCGACTCACGTATGAGACAGGATTACCAAGGAGCGAGACGGTGACGTACCACATAGACTATACTTCCAGTGGGGTTCCTCCACAAGTTCTTTATCCAAGAGAACAACTTGATTCTCAAGAGGTGAAGCCAAAGAAAAGGTAGAGAGAGAAAGAGAGGCAAACACAAGGGCGGAAAGTACACGCATAATGGGCTAGATCAAGACGAGCCGTTCGCTTTATGAGTGAGCGAGTGACACATCACGCCTCACGCCTGTGACAGGCAAATTCGTCCGGCGGATTTCTTCGGCAACCATGAAGCATGGCGTCGCCTTTCGCAAGTTTTCCAGGACACCCTCCCACAGAATGATGATGCTTCGGTGAGTATACTACATAATGCAAGCCAGGACTTCAACTAAGCTATCGTCAGAAATTTGGTTACCTCGCTGTTTGAGCATGAGCAAATCCGGACAACACTACCCAAAGCACGAGACACTGCCAGGCTAGCAGAAAAGGTATTGTTTTTGACGCATCACGCAACGAACCTCAAGTAACGCCGTGGAATCAGATTATTTCACTCGGCAAAAAGAACACACAGTCTTCATACGATCAGGCCTCTGCCTTCTTGCTTAAACAAGATTCATTATCGAAATTGTTCGGAGCCCTCGCCCAGCGTTATGCAGACCGTCCTGGAGGATACACTCGGATTCACAAGTTCGGCAATCGTCGCGGTGACAATGCACCTGAAGCCATTGTTGAACTGGTCGACAATCCTCGAGATCTCCGCTGGGAGATGACCTCTCGGGCTATCGGCTGGGATATACTAAAGAAGAAGCTTTCTGGAAACACCAGCACTAGCCTTGTCAACAGCACTCATGCGGATATGCCACAAATTCTCCAAAAAGAGACATTGTTACCTAGTAACTCCGGTCGTGGACTCCTGAGAGAGAAAACACGATGGAATCTCCAGAAACTTCTCAAGTATAGAAACAATGATGCTGTCAACGAGATTTCTGAAAAGGCAGCGGCTCACATGGCGCGTGGCTTTCCTCATAATCTTCTAGACACTACTGAACATTCATCAGGATGAACTCCTAGCAACACCTGTGGCATACAAAACTCTACATGAAGAAGCGAAGATAGAAAACTCTCGTAAACTTCCCCCACGACTACATGCAGGCCAACTTGTGCCTGGAGACAGTCGATCTGCTGCACGAATTGCCCAAGGAAAACTTGGACCAGTGTCTACTCCATCTGGAGGGCCTCTTCTTACACTGAAGAGCGTTTTTGGGCGAAAATACAAGCATGCATAATCATTGTTCTATTGCGCTAGAAATTACTAGCCGATTCAAGGTCGTCGGCATTCAACCAATCTGCACCGCTTTGCAACAACTGCTGCCAAACTTTATTTCTCGCAAAGATAGGCCATCCCGGCGTGTCCCAGAATCTTGCTTTTATCCCCAGATTGTGAGCAGTGCCGACTAGATTTTCTATAATTTGCCTCTGTGCATCGGTAATGTCGTCAATACCATCCCATGCCACTGCCACTTCATAATCGGTACTTGCGATTGGTGCTATACTCGGCGACCAGGTCACATTTGCTGGGTTCGTCCCCAGGTCGTTGAGAGGTGCATCGAAGAAATAGTCCCTTGGTTCGAGACTTAGGACACTATCTAAAGGAGTGTTCCCTGTGCCAATGACAGTGATTGCAGATTGCTTCAGAGTACCATTCTCGAAAGTGGTCAAATAACCCTTCGATCTGAGTGGTTGTAGAGCGCGAAGAATGAAGGGCATGGCCCTAACAAAAGCGAATTAGCAAGGGTGGGCAAGAAACTTATCTGAAACCTACGCTTGACCATCCGTCTTAATATCCACCAATAGCTGCAATGGCGTACCACTCGAAGTATCAAACAATCCACTGAGAATCTCAAATCAGTTTGTAAACATCAGGCGACAGAGATAAATCACTTGGGTGTGGTCAGATTTGCCGCCTGAGTAAACGCATTCTGAGGGTTTTGTTGCTCTAACAAGTCAACAAGAGGTGTTATGTATAGCGAGTCGAATGTCCTCGACTTCGTCAATGCTGCTGGTTCATGCCCAATCTATAAACCATCAATCCCCTGAGACAATGTGGACGTTTGAGTGACTAACGAAGAGTGTCCCATTAACCAGCCAGACGTCTGCTTCTACACTCGCTACGCCCAAACTCAGGGCCGTATACAAGGGTACATCACGCCAGTCTTCAGGTATAACAGTTGGTGTGTATGATCAGAAACAATCGAGGAGAGGCTTACAGTCATTATGAGAGTGAATTGCCTTGGGTACAATTCCTTGAGTGAGTTGTGTTGGATACTGTAAGAGGGGCGATTTGCTTGACTCCAAGTGAGCTATGTCCTGAAGAATGCTCGGCTGGCTGAGGGCGACGCGGATGCCCAGAGTCAATATGGTCAGAAAGCAGGAGCGGGCAACCATCAAGTGTGGGTTATATCTCGTCCAGTGTTAAACTCAACACCCGCGACTTTATGTACTCTTTGACATGACAGAAACAGATCTCCCATGCACGTGTCCCTCTCTCGAATGAGCGAACAGGGGCTTTGTAGTAGAACTGGGACTGAAATAGTCATCTCATCTTTCACACGTGCAAAACAGTTCTATTGTTGGGTATGATCTTGTATTTATGTGTTTGCAGTGCCCTGTTCAAATTCCTTGACATAATTACAATACTACAACCAGTGCATGCTGGAATATCATGTTTCGTTCCATATCGACGTACGGAAGTCCCTGAAGAGGCCATCAACTCTCACTCCATTATCTGGAAGTGAGCTGTCACCTGGAGTCGACACCGAGTTCGAAAGTATATGAGATATTTGACACTGTATATTACACCATGTTCTGGCGCTGAGATAGAGGGGAAAAATAAACTCGACGGAGACAAGGTCAAACGAGGAGAAGCGCACGTTATGCTTGCGACTCGCGTGCGCACCTTTACCGCATAACGGTAAGTCAACCCCGACTCCAGTGTGAGGGTGACTGATTCTGATACGTCGAGGAAGACGATGCTGCTACTGTTCCGCCCGTAGTCGTGAAGCAGTTGGATGGTCGCGGGATCTTGGGTGTCATTGATGAGTTCAAGGAGGACGTCATAGTTATCGCAGAGGGAAGGCATTGACAAGGCTAAAACAAAGACGACGAAGGGAAGACTTCAAGACCTCCAGCTAGATATACTATCGGGGCGGTTTGGATGTGACCATAGAGAATGCAGATGACAATTGATCCTGAATTCTTGTACATTGCTCACACCTGCTTTATTGTCTTGACCTGGGGAAGTACGGGGTATTCAAATTAGGCAACTGTAGTGTGGTTTAAGGAATCCCGAATTTTGATTATTTGACGTGTTAACACGGCAACGAGGCTTGCAATTGTAAACCTCATAGCCCATAATCCATCACTTAGTATGTAACATTGCAAATTTCTGCCTGGTGACGAACAGAAACCAGAAAAACGTGAGTAATACAAGCAACATGTCTACAGGTCCATTATTCCGGAAAAAGAATAGCACAAAGTCGCAGAGCAAGGACACACACTGGATGGCAAACGTTACTCTATGGGACGCTTCTGGATGGATCCTCCATCTTGGGGTCCAGAATAGTAAGATTTGGAACCATAGCCAGCAGAGAGACTGTCATCCGGCCTTTGCTGAGGCTGACTGAAGATATCAGAAGCACTGACAGTACTGATTTGGCGCAAGTGCTGGTAATCTGGGCCACTTGCGCCAGGCGGTGCACGACTCAGCTCGGTAGGTGGTGGAAAGTCCCAAGAATCGTTACGATCTGCCATTGGAATAAAATCTTTGGTTATGGGATATGTAGGGTCACTCAGCGCATCGTACTGCTGGTGATCCCTCCTTTGAGAGGAACCATAGGAGGACAAAACCAGGAAGAGATACCCCTGACATATGATGAGAAAAGACGGTTACAGATTGAATTATCCCACCTGGAAGATAGCAAGCAAAACCCATAATCCTGCCATAATCCCAACATCCACCCATGAGAATATGTCACATAAAGTTTGTCCTTGACTTTGAAGAGAACCGTCTGAAAAGAACCGCTGTATACAGTTCGACGAAGCTGTTGAGTGGCGAGTAGCGGACACAATGACCCAAACAGCAGCAATTGCAAACGCGGCACAGATAATTATTCCGTGTAGAGTCACGTAGCGACGGTAAAGAATAGGCTTCTCCTTTGCGTAGCTTAGCATCCGGAGTGGACGAGTGATGTTAGGTACTGCGCACCTGTGCAACGCCAATAAAACCGAGAAATTGAACGACTGCCGCAACGAAGCAGATGATCCCAAGCAACAACCCGGCAAACGAAGGTGTTGCAGCACCAACAACTAGGATTTAATATGTTCACTACTTACGCCGGATAATTCTGATCTTGGGACATACTAGGAGGTGTGCCAATTGCCAGGGCGCCAACGAGAACACTGGCTACCCATTGCTCGATGAGAGTGGCATAAATGCCTGCGTTGACCATAGGAATCGCACAACAGCAATACTCACGGGGCTTCATCGTCTGGTGCAAGTGGTCGAAGAGGTAGTAACGAGGGGCTGTGTCAAATTACGTTATAAATTACATGTTTTTGGAGAGATCGATAAATTCGAGGATCCAGATTCTCTCAAAAATGTGATGCCGGACAGGATATGAATGATGTCAAGTCCCTTGTCAAGTCACAAATTTGTATTCTCACTCACGACCTTTGTCGCCACACTGTTTTGTTGAAATCTGGTTTCTTGTTGGAGGGAAACCCCAACAGTAGTGCACAGTGCGGAAAACTAGTGGCTTAGCTAACTAGAGATAAGTGGTTCTATTGAAGAACGTACTCAGTCCGATACTTAAAGTGTAAATGGCTAAGGTTTGTCTATCTGAGTTGTAGTCCTTTTAATAGACTGTAAAAATCATGATCCAAGCATTTCCTGGCAGTCTGTCAGACTGAAAACCAGTTATGATCAAGCGGATCTAATTTCAAGAGATGAAGAGGGGAAAATAATAAGAAAATAATAATGGAAAACTCTTGTATTGTGCCTCAGGCCAACACTCCCCCAGGCACTATAGTCACCTGGGTCATTTCACATGCCTTTCCTGGCTCATATAGTCCCAAGTCCATTGTAAAGTTCCTTGTCATATCTCTTGGAAGTGGCTTGGTCAATCTTCACTAGGAATATAGACAGGCAAGAATTCTCTGGTTTTGACTTTCTCTTTTACAAAATGTATATCAATATGCTTTGTTCTTTTGTGCCCTCAGTAGGTCTTTGTCATGTCTATTGCTCTGTTATTGTCAATAAACAATGTGGTTGCTCCTGTGGGAGCAAAGATTCATTGAGAAAAGATGATAACCATATAGCTTGTTATACTGCTCTAGATGCTGCCATATATTCTGCTTTGGTCATAGATGTCACCACAGTCTCCTGTCTCTTGGTTCACCATAATACTGGTACTTCCTCTACATAGAAAACATGTCCATTAGTCAATATTCTTGTGTTACAATTATTAGTGTAGTCAGAATCAACAAAGTCTATGAACTGAAGCTTTGCACCATAGTGGTATGTGATTCTGTAGTTGATGGTATCTTTGACGTAAGCAATTGTATACTTCACTGCCTTCCAGTGTGCTTTTTCAGGGTTTGAGGAAAAACATAAAAGTAGGCTCATGAGTTGTTACCTGTAGCCACATTAATAACCCTAGTACCTTATAGTATGAAACACATCTTATCTTATCTTCTCTCCTTCTGTTTCTGGTCCATTGTTTGATGACAGCATTGTTCTTACAGATAGTGAAATTGATCTTGGTTTGCACTTTGATATTCCAAACTTCTCAATCATTCAAACTACATATACTCTCTGAGATATCTATATATATTTTCTACCTTAATTCTGAGCATATAGTCCACTGCTTTTATTGTTTTTATGTTATATTGCTTTCTTAATTCCTACATTACTCTTTTTACTTTCTTCTTATCTAATGATCTACTCATAGTGTTATTTATGTAAGTGTATGTTGTTACAAACTTCATTCAGCTTGTATCTCCACAATCAGTAGACTGATTTTTACAAACTAAGTTGTGCTGGAAAGCCCCAAATGAGGGCTATCTGTACATATGTGGGGTGTACAAAAGCAACAACAAATGACTGAGATAATCAGTAGCTGTAAAAGCTTTATCTGCTAATATCTCATGAATGGCTGAACAGATTCACATGATTGAACTTGCATTGGAAAGTGCTCATCAATCTGTTTACAACAATATATAATGCATCTTAAAGCAATAAGTATTGGTAGAGATACAAGTATATCAATGTAGTGACATAATTAGTTACCTTCTAAAATTAGCCTGACATCTGCTATGACAGATGACAGCTCCCATCAGGTATGAGTTTTGATTATGTGATGGCAACAGCTTGCACATGGACCATTACTCTTTTATATATATACTTTTGTGTCTAAGAATTAGACTTCAGACTTAACAATATCAATTTTCATCAATCTTTATTCTTTATTATCTGTATTGATCTTCATCATCATTGTCATCATTATTGAACTTCTGAATCACTCCTAAACCTCTAAGAGTGCACCCAAGATTCAGATATCACAAATAAGTAAGTAGTTCATTTTATGATACATGTTATTTTCCATTCCATCTTATCCTGATAGTTGGTTTGGCTTGTGATTGCCTATAGTCTAGTTTTTATATACATGGCTTGAAGTCTTGAACTAATTATATCTACCTTGCATTATACTATACAAAGTTTTGTGGAGTTTTTACATTATATCAAATATATTGTAAAATATGCTAATTAAATACAACTTACCTTGAGAAAAATTTAGGAGAGTAAAATTAGGTTTGCCAAAGATTATTAAATATCTTATTGCTTGTTGCAATCTAGTAGAACAATGCTAAGCTAACTATTAGAATGATAGTGTACACAACCTCTAGGAAAATCTAGGATTTATTAACACAATATACTATAATTATACTGCTTATCTTCAGAAGAACCTAAGAAAATAGAATAAAATTTTTGGAAATAACAAATATTTTATATAGCTATGAAGTACATTCTAATCTCCTAGGTCTACTTACCTGAGGAGAAATAACAAAGACAGCATGATCAGAGGTATTTCTGATAGAAACATTAGCCTGGAAAGAAAGGAAGATTACTCTGAGTAGTGAAGGAAGATGAGAGCAGTAGTCAAGTTCAAACTTTGTAGAAGCAGTAGGAAGTGGTGGGGTTATATGAATGAATACTATAGGCTTTAGCAGCAGAGTGAGATGGAGAGTGAAAAATGTGAATCTCATAGATTTTGGCAACAGTGTTAAGTAAGGAGTAAGAAACCTTATAGATCTAAATGGCAGTATTGGGTTTAAAGTTAGCTGCTTATATAAACTGTATCATTTGAAAGTTTAGATAATGAAATTCTACAAAGATATCTGATGTACTTTTCTAAGAGTTAGTGCTAACTTTTTAGTCTGAAACCCTTTTACTTAATAAGATACTAATATCATCTGTAGTGCTAATAGCTATCTAGGGTTTTCTTCACTTTCTATCTTTTTTCCATTTACAATAACAGAGTCCAGTGGGGATAGAATATATCAGCCAGGTATTGGGTTTTCAGAAGTGGTGGTCAGCTTCATTACATAGAATACTGAATATAGTCTCTTTATTAATAGAGGTAGTTTCAACTTGTATAATATTAGATCTACTCATTTCTTTACAGTATACAGTTTCAAATTGTTATATCCTGATCCAGTTATATCTGTTCTAACCTACTAATAATACTTTCTTATTTGTACTCCCTAATCTCTTTCAGTATAGATTATTCATCTCTATTTCACCTCAGATATTCTCACTGAACTCTTGCCAACTCTATAGATCTCTATTTCTGATATCCAAGAATTACTTGAAACTAAAGTAACACTTAGCAGTCTCCATTCTAGATAACTATTCTAGGTAGTATACTTAGTATATAAACTAGTAGTTTATAATACAAACCTCATTCTGGAAATTGACTAAAACTACCACCAACTTCCAGTGGTAGTAATAACATATCTCCTATTCTCATATCTCTGAGTACTTTATTTGAAATATACAACCAATGTGCCTCCATGAGTCACAGCAAACAAGCTGAAACCAAAGATTGCTCTGG
>Ga0157357_1000070_pt1 | contig 37359 bp, 42 predicted proteins | sample AttcapACBM1_FD_111485 | JGI IMG/M metagenome (GOLD analysis project Ga0157357, IMG submission 111485) | Fungus gardens microbial communities from leaf cutter ant in Botucatu, State of Sao Paulo, Brazil - Atta capiguara ACBM1 | ecosystem: Host-associated > Fungi > Mycelium > Unclassified ... | reverse complement strand
TCCATCACCCATCCCCATGCCCCTACCCAGGCTATTCTTTTCCGCTCTCTTTTAGAGAACGCCGGCGTTGAGGCCAATCGCGTTAGCGTCATCGAAGCTCATGGTACAGGCACTCAGGCTGGTGACCCCAACGAGCTCGAGAGTATCCGCAGCATCTTCGCCATCAAGCGTGAACTAGGGAACCCTTTACACGTTACCTCGGTCAAGGCCAACATTGGTCACTTGGAGGCGGCATCGGGCTCTGCTGGACTCGCCAAGCTTCTTCTTATGCTCAAAAATCGCACTATTCCCCGTGTCGTGTCTCTCAAGAACCTCAACCCGCTCATTACCCCTCTTGCATCTGACAATACCATCATCGACACCGTTCAGACGGAATGGAAGTCTTTCGAGGGACATACCCGTATGGCAATGCTTAACAATTTTGGTGCTGCTGGTTCCAATACTGCTATGCTTCTTGAGGAATTCTGTGCTGCTGAGCGTTCCGAGCCTCATGCTGGCCTTGCTTATGTCTTTGGTCTTTCTGCAAAGACAGAATATGCATTGGAAGAGCTTCGAAGACGTTATATTGATTGGTTGGAGGGCTTCAAGTCTACTCCCAATCTGGCTGACATCGCTTATACCATGACCGCTCGTCGTTGGGTCTATGAACATCGTATTGCAGTCCAGGCCAGCACCAAGGAGGAGCTCATTGAGAAGCTTGGAAAGGCCTCTCCTGTCCATGTTCAAGGCGCATCTGGCAAGGTCGTTTTCGTCTTCTCTGGTCAGGGCAGCCAGTACCTCGGTATGGGCAAAACCCTTTACGAGATCTCCAATTTGTTTAGAAAGCATATCGATGAGTGCCACCGCTTTTTGGTTGGTTCTGGTTTCCCTGGAGTTACTCAAATCCTTTTGGCTGGGGAGGGAGGTAGTGGTTTGACGAAACTTGAAGAGTTTGAAGCTTACCAGGCTGCAATCTTCTCTTTGGAGTATGCGCTTGCCAAGTTGTGGATGTCTTGGGGTTTGACGCCTGCTGCTGTCGTAGGCCACAGGTATGCATCTCTTGCCACAATATTTTTTTCATTGGACTAATGATCGTCTTTAACAGCCTTGGCGAGTACGCAGCTTTGGTCATCGCCGGTGTCATTTCCGTAAAGGGTGCCTTGACGATTATCGCTAACAGAGTCCGCTTCATGGTTTCGAAATGTGCTGTTGAGACCACCGGGATGATCGCCGTCAATGCCTCAGAAGAAGTTGTAATCGAGGCCATCAATTCATCTCCTGACTTTTCTGGCTTGTCCATCGCCTGCTACAATAGTGCCACCGACTGCGTTGTCTCTGGGCCCATTCCTCAGATCAAGGCATTCAAGGTCCACCTCGATGCCGAGGTCCACTGCAAGAATGTGCTCCTCTCCGTGCCATTTGGCTATCACAGCTCGGCTATGGAGCCCCTCTTGCAAGATTTGACCGCTGTCGCGAGTAGAATCACCATTAAAGCCCCCACCATTCCCATTGTCTCCAACGTCTTCGGTGATGTTGTTGTTCCTGGTGATGACACCGTCTTCAACGTAGCATACTTTGCAAGGCATTGTGCTGAACCCGTTCAGTTCGATAAGGGCATCCGTTACTTGGTTTCTAGAGCTGAGTTTAGCAAAGTTGATGCTTGGCTCGAGATTGGTCCTCATACCGCTACCCTTCCCATGTTGAAGGCTAATGCCTCCTTGGCCAAGGATGCCCTCCTCCTGGGTTCTCTAAAGAAGCAACAGTCTGCCTGGTCTATGCTCGCTACAAGTGCTGCTCAGCTCTACCTCACTAGCATCCCTGTTCAATGGCGTCAGGCTTTCAGTCATGTTGATGTCACCTGCATTGATCTCCCCTCTTATCCCTTCGCCCGAAACAAGTTCTGGGTCGCATTCAAAGAGTCCGAAGCCGTTCCGCCTGCTCCTATCATCCAAGTTACTCCTGCCCCTACGAACCTCATCCACGAATTCAAGATGCTGAACTCCTGGGCCCAATACCCTTCAAAAGCCAACGGAAATGTCGCCATTTTCGAAACCCCTATTGGTGATTTGGCGGGCTCCATCCGTGGACACGCTGTTGGTGGAATGCCCCTTTGTCCAGCTTCTGTCTACGTTGAACAGGTACTCGCTGGTATTGAGCTTGCCAAGCGCCATCTTGACTTCAGGCTCGACGGTCAGCATCCTGTTCTTCGAAAGATCGAGTTTTCCAAGCCCCTCGTTTATGACGAGTCTGTCGCTCGCATTGTGACTACCAGTGTGTCTTTGAAAGACGACCGCGGTGTCTTCAGTGTCAGTTCTCGTTTTGGCAATTCTGAGGAATCGGTCCATGTGCACGGGGAGTACCGTTTCCAGACCGTATCGGAGACTGCGAACAAATTTAATAGGGTATTCCCTATCGTCTCCCGCCAAATTAGTGCGGTTCAAGAGCCTAGAGGCGGAGAGCTTCCCGAGGTTTTCTCGACTAGGACTGCTTATGAAGTCATCTTCCCCCGAGTCGTCGACTATTCCAAGGAATACCATACCATGCAGTCGCTAACTGTTGATCCCAGTGGAATGGAAGGTGTTGCCAGTGTTAAGTTACCCGTTGACCACGACAAGGGGTCTTACATCGCCCACCCGGTCTTCATGGATACTCTCCTTCACGTGGCTGGATTCGTTGCTAATATGCAGGGTGGCATCAACGATGCGTACATTTGCAGTGAAGTCGGAACTGTCAAGGTCATTCCTGAACTCATCGACAATAACGCATCTTACACTGTCTACATTAACAATTCCTGGGTTGAGAGTGAGGGCGTTACCATTGCTGAGGCCTATGCCGTCCTTGACTCTAACCCTCGTCGTATTATCGCTCATCTCAAGGGCATGCACTTCCGTCTCTTACGTTTGAATTCTTTGAAGAAGGGTCTAGCTCATGCGGCTGGAAAGACACCTCAGGCTGTTAAGTCTCGCGTTGTACCTACAGCTGCTTCTAGGGTCCCCGCTGCATCTATACCCGTTACCGCTACACTCAAAACTCCCTCTGTCGATGTCTCTGGAGAGATCATCAAGGTTGTTGCCGAGACCTGCGATATCAGTGCAGCCTCTGTCGATGTCAACACGGACTTGGGTTCTCTCGGAGTCGACTCTTTGATGTCGATTGAGATCTTTGGCAAACTTCAGGCCCTCTTCCCCAGCGTTGAACTTGATGCACAGGCTCTTTCTCACTGCGAAAATGTCAGCGGCATCATAGGCGAGGTTTCCAAGTTGTTCAAAGATCTTCCCGCTGCTCAATTTCCTTCCGCCTCTGCCATCTCTCCCGCTGTTACTTCAGCCGCTTCCATTCCCGCTTCCTCTGCTATCGATGTAGCCGCCATCGTGAGTCGAATTGTCTCGGATACTTGCGACATCAGCCTATCTGCCATTGGCCTTGATACCGACTTGAATTCCCTTGGCGTTGACTCCTTGATGTCTATCGAGATTTTTGGCAAGCTTGAGGAATCTTTCCCCAATGTCGCTCTTGACGCCACTGCTCTTTCGCACTGTCGCAGCATCTCTGATATCGTAAAACATATCCCTGTCTCTTCTTCTCCTCCATCCGAAACCAGTGTTTTCTCGTCTCCCCGCACACTCGTCGCCGTTGAAGAAAAACTTCCTGAGCCTCCCCGCCTTGTTGTTGATGGCCCTGATGTGAAGCAACTCCTTGCTAGCGTCTTGGATATCAGTGCCAAGGATATCACAGATGACGCTGACTTTGAGGACTTGGGTCTAGATTCGCTAACATCAATTGAGGCACTTGGTGCGCTCAAGGGCCAATTCAATCTCGACCTTCCTGGGGAATTCTTTCATTCTTACAAGACAGCGAGAGCTGTGCAGTCCTATCTTGCAACGCACATTAGGGCTTAATATCTAAGATTCAGATTCCTTTATCGTTATTGTTTTCTCTCATAGGATTCTTTCTGCCATTATGGTCTCCAGTGTATTTTTTATCTGCAATTTTCTCCTCTCAAAGGAACAATTAATTTAGAGCAGTCAGCATGCATTGAATCGTTGTCAGGACATATTTTATGTCTAGTAAATAGGAAAATATATTATTTTCAATCTTGAAAGAGATTACGTCAACACATATCCTCAAGTCTGCTTTCCCTTCGACCGGCCTCGTCGATTCCTCGTCGATTCATGCGTTACGCTGTTTTAGTAACAGGGCCTGCTGGTGCAGGCAAATCTACATTTGCCGGGTCTTTCGTGACCCATCTCCAAAATTCGAAACGAATAAGCCATCTTGTGAATCTCGATCCTGCTGCTGCACCAACAAGCTTTGAGTATGAACCTGTCATCGATATCAAAGACCTGATTAGCTTGGAGGATGTGATGAATGAACTTCAGTATGGTCCGAACGGTGGTCTTGTCTACTGTTTTGAGTGAGTGAGTGTGCACTGAAAAAAACGACTTAGATGTGAAATGTGAAGTGTTTTTCTTTTCCTACTGACGTGTGTTTCGAACAGATATCTTCTGGAGAATATGGACTGGCTAGAAGAAGAGCTTGGATCGTATGACGATGACTATCTCATTATTGATTGTCCAGGTATCATCTTGATCGTGTAGAATGAAGCGTTCCTCTTATGCTCGTTCTCTCTTTCTCTCTCTTTTTGAAAAAAAAAAGGACAGATCGAGTTGTACACGCACCACCCGTTTCTTCCAACTTTGGTGAGAAATCTCCAACGGTTAGGTATCAGGACATCTGCAGTGTATTTGTTGGATTCTCAGTTCATGGAAGACAAATATAAATTTTTCAGGTCAGCAAGTCACCTGGCTTTTTGAACGAGACCCACTGCTAATGTGTTTTTTTGTTATATACACAACAGTGGTGTACTGTCGGCAATGTCGGCGATGGTTAATTTGGAGATACCATGGATTAATATCATGTCGAAGATGGATCTTGTCACTTCAAATCCGGATGATGAGTCCTCTGGAGCGAGAATTGGTCTGCGAAAACGGAAGAACTATGCTAGGTATGCAAATTTGTTGGTCCATTTATCCTGAATCTCTCTCTCTCTCTCTCCTCCCCCAGTCTGGTTGAGACATTCCTAAAATTGCCCCTTTAAGGTTTCTTGACCCCGATCCTCTTCTCTTGGTGAATGAACCGGGACGAGAGGGTAACGTCACAAATCCAAAGTTTCATTCACTCAACAAAGCTATTGTACAGCTTGTGAGTATCATACTGTATCCAAGTTGGAAAGAAGAATGACCTCGTTCTTATGAAATAGATTGAGGACCACCCCCTTGTCTCATTCTTACCCCTGGACCTCACCAATCCAGATTCTCTTGAGACTGTTATCAGTCACATTGACTATACTATGCAATATGGAGAAGATGAAGAACCAAAGGAGGTGTGTTTTTTGTTTTTCTTTGGAATGGTACTGCAGCCACAATGATTGTTTTCATGTATACATCTACATGTACTGACGTTTGACTCTTCGTACAGCCTCATGACTTGGACGAAGGGGATTTTCAAGATCTGGAGTGATGTCCCGGTAGATAATTTAAATTTATGTCTTGGCCATAGTTTGGAAGCAACCAGATTATGACATAATGAATGGAGCTATTAGGATATATTATAGCACGAGGCAGTGCCTCTTAAAATGCAATTGAGGCGGTCACCAAATCAAATATACACCTCTTTCTCCCATTCCAGCGGCTTGAAAGAAAATGAGTTACTATCCATCTCAAGTGTCATATGGACATGGGCAGTCTGTCTATGAGTATCCAAGCTCATATCATAGCCACAGGCATAGACATCACCACTCCTCTAACGACGATTACTACGTCCAACAACCAATCACATATGTACCCTCGCATGATAACAGTCACAGGTACGGAAGACATCATAGCTTACCTACTGTGCCAGTCGCTCCTATCATTGTGGTATGTTTCTGTTATCTTTCTGATGTCACAAGTTGATTCTTTTTCTTTGTTGAAAATCCAATCAAGCAACCTACTCACAGTAGTCATCACCACGATCATCATCATCATGGGAGCAGATATCGCTCCCGTTCGCTTGGCGAGAGGCTAAGGTACTTCTTTGGCTTCACGCCCGGAGCTCATTATCGTTCCAAGTCTGATCGGTCATTCTGGGGTTTTATGGGTTATTCGCGTCGAGATAGGTATTATGATGGTTGACCAACATGGACAACCTGTTTATCGCTTCTGATTTGTTTGACTTTACTCAAGTTTCATCTGTCGTTTACCTGTGGTCCTCAAGCCGTGTGAGAGTGAACCCATATTATTCCTGAACTACCACACATCCCACACGGAGATGCTTAAACGTCAAAATGTAAATCGGACTATTGAAAAATTCATTACACATCAAGTGAAATTGATTAAATCAAACAATGTTCATCATATACGGTATATCCAACATCTTCGGCGAGATGTTCCTAGTTCGTACTTTCGGTAGCTGCTGTCCAGATTTCAACTTGACGTATGACCATGGATGCACACTCCAACACATCTTGACGAGCCCTGATTTGGTCGGGACCATCTTGGACGTCTTCCCAAAGAATTGATACATTGACTTCAACCTGTGAAACCATTTAATGGAAGTACAGTGAACATCGACCATGGTCCCAACCTGTTTCGAGAGTTCCTCAAGTGCATTTTCCAGTTGTCCTCCAACAGCATTTGCAATGCTGTCCAATTGCTCCAAGATAACATCCGCCCCGCTCTCAAAAATGTCATCTTTGTGATCAGCAACATAATCGTGGAAAACAGCCTAGTGATCAACTCAGTACGGGACGATTTAACCATGACAGTGAATTTTCAAACCTTCTGTCGAGCTACACTCCCGGTTCCTCGTTCCTCCATGGCCTGATTATAGCCGTCAATCAACTGACTCCGAACATGTGGTGACATGCACCGTGAAACTTCTTTTTGCTGGGTAGAAAGCGTATTTCGGACCAAATCCATAACTGCGCGCAGTGTTTCAGAGGCCTGTGCAAGACTCATTTCACCTTGGATCTTGATGCGATCCTTTAGTCCAGGAGCTGCAGTATCTTCAATCTCGGTGAGAAGTTTATTTACAGCCGATTTGACATCGGTTCCGAATGGACCAACTAAGTCGGTTTCGAACACTTTACCCCAGGAGCTGGCAATGTTCCGCGTGAACGGCAGCGTCAATTCCTCATTGAAATTGCGCTTCCATTCTCCATGACGACGGAGAGCTATGGTTTATGTGTGAGAAACAAATCTACCGGAATGAAGCAAGCTAAAGATACGAACTTGCACGGTATGTGGCCCAGTGCATACTAGAACTAAACTCATCGGTTGTCTGGACAGCAGCATCCGAGGCCTGTGTAAGATGGTTTCTCAGTGAACCAAACTAATCAATTCAGAAAAAAACCTACGTTTGCCGCTCCGACACGACATTTTTCCTCCAGGCCATCCTTGAAGTGGGCTTTAATGTTCTCCACGCAATCATCAACGAGATTAGCAAACCGCTAAAGTCCTGGATCAAACGGCTGATGATTCAAGAAAAATAGCTGATTTCAGACCTGAGCGAGCTGGAGTGCCACGCCTTTCATATCCACAGTCTGGCCATAAATATTGTTAGACTCCCACCTCTGGCGAAGGAATTCACGATCGGCGGCTGTTACATCAGTTATACCGTGAATATAAGATTCAACACTGGTAACAAAAGTTCTGAGTTGAGTGAAGAAGTTTCGAGCAGAACGCTCGCGCGATGCAATAGTGAGTTGATGGCACCATTGCTGAAGGGCAGGGATACCAGTGTCCTCTGGGTTAGTGAAGCACGTGGGTTCACCGTCGCCTTTGACTTGACCTAGAGCGGGTGATGAATATGAATCGACGAAGAAAGATGAGAGCTTACCTTTGATTCTGATATAGTCGCGACTGGAACAAGTGAATACAGGGAGATTGATTGAGTTGTAGTCTAGTCAAACATCAACACACTGATATGAAGGAACAAAAGCCAGAATGTTACCTCGAAGATTAACTGTAGGGTCAAAATTTTCTGGATCTCGTTCTTCTGCAGCGGCATCTGTGAGCTCAGCAAGTCAGAGGAAAAAGATCGGCTGTATCTGAAAAAAGGCCACCATCTAAATCTTTGAGACCAGTACGGAAATCCTCTCTCAAAACATCACGCGAAAACTTCCCGGAAGGCGTTGTTGAGGAACAAGCTCAAAGATGGAGTTCATATCTTACCTCGGATCGTTTGAGGGAACAGAATGCATTTTTGTCTCGTTGTACCTTAGCTAATGATTTCTTGAGCCTGGCAATTTTGTCTGAAGCATCTTTCTTCTTCTCCCTGGCACCAGTGAGAGTGGAACGAATTTCCTTGATCTTCTCCTTTCCATCTTTTATCTTCGCCTTCAAGCCATCTTCTGTAACGAGTTCCTCAGCCTCTTGTTCCAAGTTGCCTTCATGATCTGACTCATCTCCTGATTCACTGTCACTATTATTACTATCAGAGTTTATTTCAGAATCATCATCCGAGATGCTAAAATCATCATTGTCGTCATCACTGTCTGCCGCAATCTTTCGACGTTTGAAGGAACCCAGCTCATCCTTGCTGTTTCGTTTCCGCTTTTTGCTTGCTTGAGCACTACTCTTTCCAGTCAAACGAGGAACAAACGGTTGATTGTTTTCAAAAGCTTCAAGATGTTCTTCGTGTTCCTTGACAATTTCTCGGATGAGTTCAAGCTCTTGGTTGATAGCTAGTAGCTGTTAGCTGTAGTGGACTATCTGAGATACCAAATCTCGGCAGACCTTTGACGTGTTTCTGTGCTTCAGCTTCTGTCTGCTTCCAGACAGACATCTCATTTTCTATGTTCTCTATCCGGGTTTCTATTTCCTCCAGTTCAGGTTCATCATGAATGCCAAGGGCCCGAACGACTTCTGAGCAAGAAATGTCATCGCACTTGCTAGCTGAAGATGTGTTAGTAGAGACAAAGCACGGCTGATTCAGTGGGCGCCTACCAATGAAGGTTATAGTGTGGTCATCATAACTAGTCTCGTGTAAACCATCTAGTCGTCTACCAGGCCAATAATTCATCGCACACTTACTTTCCATCTGTAGAATGGTGAATGGCTGAATCGATTTCGTCCACAGAGAAATAGAGACAACGCACCCACTCGAAACCAGCGAAGTTAGAAAAATTTGCTAGAACGAGTGTCAAGGCGACTTACTGAGAAGTTGTAGTCTAAAAGCATCACCGAGCAAATCTAGGGAACGTGATTCGTGATGAGTAGACTAGAAGATGAAGTGCGAAGCTGACCTCGAGCTGTCTTGTCATCAACAGCCCTTGTAATAGGAGCGAGAATCCAGATACACCCGGCTTTTTTCATATAATCCTTCGCAACGTTATTACGAGCAGCATTGGCATCAGCGACACCTAGCAAGGTCAAATGAGGGATGAGAAGCAGTGTGCTATCAATCCAACATACCAGGCAAGTCAACCAAGACGGCGCCTGTAGACAATGCTGCTGCTTTGCATCTCACATTGACTTGACGGATCAAGGGCCATAAAGCAGGTTCGTCATCACCGGGACTGGTCTTTGGTTTCTCTGTATTTCTTGGGTGTTGGGCGGTCTTCGCTCGAACAACAGCCATCAAACTCGGTCCCTTCTCTTTTTCTTTCTCGTTTTCCTTCCTATCTTTCTTGCCTCGCTTTTGGTCTTTGGAATCGATATACTTGGCAATTTCTTTAGCGAAGGTACGCGAATCTTTCGCAGATATTCTCTTCGTGGTACCAAGAATATTGGCGATGTCTGGGCCAAATGTCAAATGTGCCAAATAGACTAATACGTGGTCACTTACTGTGATCACGCGCAATAATCTGATCTGCAGACATATTGACGAGGTCTTCTTGAGCGATAAAAGGATAAACGGCATTCATCTGCAGTACTTAACGGTTTCATACACATCATTCGCAATTTGTAAATCTCCTCACCTTCGACCAAGCAATTCCGGCATCGCTTTTAAGGTCGGTACTTCTTTTCAAATTCCCATCCTCATCTACCATGTCATGCAGCAGTACGGTAAGCTCGGATTTCCACTCGGCCAAAGACAAAAATGTGACGTCCGCATCAATGGTAGATTTGTTATGATATCCAATTTCAGTAACAACAGCAGTGCACGCTATTCACCAAGAAGTGAGCGGATGCGCTACGCTTAACATGAAGACAAACCTCGCATGCCACTTGTAGGAACCACGTTGTCTACAACAAAATAAAAAACTAGTAGAGATGTGTAGACATAAATAGTACTCACCATCCAAAATCGCATTTAGAATTGACGACTTGCCAGCACCGGTGGCTATGTGCCCTTGATCAGGGCCAGCTGTGAGATCAGGTAAAAATAACATACCGCCACAAACGGCAATAAGGGTAGTAGGGGTGCCCTGATTTTCGAGACTACATGGGGATAAGCAATTGAATCGGTCATTGCATGAAAAACAAACCTCGAGATCTCACGTGCCCAGACCTCTTCTCGAAGCTTGCTACCTAACTTCAAATTTTGCATTCTTGCCTTGAGAGTTTGAATCATCTTTACACCTTCCTCAAGAGCAGCCTCAGGAGAATAGGCAATCTCTTCGGCGGACTTATGTTCCTTGAAAAGAGGAGCTGGAACAGTATGATTTAAGGGACTAGCCCGTCTACTGGGGACGGCAGACTGTGGTGATTGCTTCATTTCCTCGTTTTTGACATTAGCTCCCGAGGAATAGGTGGAATCAAGATACTAGGGAAAAGTGGCATCAGCAGCAAGTCTAAGATAAAGAAAAATAGCTAACTTTGGTAACAAGTTCATCCAACTCGGCTTTGACGCGCACTGGCTCTTCACCAGGAGAACCAGGCCCAAAGGAATTTGATGGACCCAACGGTGTCCGTGTTTCGATTGGTTCTTGTTTGACTCTGACCGTCTGGGAGGCATCAGCTGCGATGATATCTTTATAGGTACATCGACCTACGGAAGAGGGAGCATTATCCGAACTTCCTTTCAAAGACATTTCTGGACAGTATGAGCGAGACACGGTAGAACTTGACGCGTTTAATTTTTCGCGTCCCGCGTTTTAATGCCAAATCAAACGTACATATGTACATACACGCCTTAATTGAACGTGACTCATTGCATTGATCATTTTGACTTTCCATAGATAGCTACGCGATCGAACCGGAATTGGTAATCTGACTCGCCTTTCTTCAATTCCGATTTTAGTATTTCTGAGGCATCCAATGTCCTACCAGGCGCCGTGCAACATCCGACTCAACTGTACCTAAATATGAATCCGAATCTTTGTTCCTGTGGAGCCCATTTGCGCCCAGTAACAGACAGCGACCTTCGTCAAAACGCAAAAACGGGTCCGTCGTCAAGTCGTCGGAACCATCCCCTACAGAATTAAATATGAGCCCACTTGACCCGATGGACGGAGAGGGGATACGGTTCAAAAGAATGTCGGATACATCATTGCATTCACTGATGGTCTGGATACTACGACAATCCCACTCTGTAAGACTTCGGAGTGGAATGGGTTGATTATGCGCCTCTTCGACGTTTTCAACATAGGCTTGCGAGTGGGAAATCGGGTAGTCATACTCATAGCCTTCATCATCTTCTGCGAGAGGCTGGCCACATAGAGCATCCTCGAATATTGAGAGGCGGTCGTTCAAGTCTGAATCTCCAGCCAAATAGAACCCCTCCTCTCGGTCAAGACCGCCAGACTTGTCCGACAAAGCATTGTGAAAGTCGAAATCGGACTGGATCTCTTCTAATCCATCAAGGTGGAAGAGCTCAGCCCCGCAATTGCGGTCTCTGTTAAAATTAGGGCTCAGGATAGGATCACTGAGGAGCCAGTCGGAGCCATTAACTATATCCTTCAAAGGGGGCTGGGTATTTCTGTGGATCGTCTCTACCCTCAGTCCGTCGCAATTTTCGCCAGCACGCGCCGGTTCCTTTTTGTAGTCCAAGTCAACAGAGTCCGCCTCTTTCTCCTCACTTGAGAGGGGAACCGTAGCCACATCAAGGTTAGTGTGTGATTCCTGAGTCGTTTTACCAGACGGATGGGCTCGCAAAGATGGGGTACGGGCAAAATATTTTGAGACAATGTCTTCTTGAGGCTGGATACCAGATCTGTGTGCGTACACCACTTGAGAAGGAGACTCCGAGGGACAGATCGAAGAAGTCGACGAGGATGTATCTTGTTCTTTTTCTATCACCGAATGCTGGGTCATATCATTACCATCGATGACGTCCTTTTGTTGAACTGATAATTCTTGAACCTGAGCATCGAAGACACCTCTTTTGTTCGATGAGAATTCTGGCAACCATTGTTCTTGGCGGATGTTCAACAAGACAGTATTGGTTTTCGAGGTAAGGACAGATGAAGACTCCATTGGAAGAACACCGTCATCCTTTTCAATATCCCATATGACTGACTGAGCCTTCTTCGATTTCGAGGAACTTCGTTCCGCTCCATCTTCCGTCGCATCATCCCGTGGGATCTTGGTCTTTCGCCGCTTTTGTGCGAGAGGCACCGTCGAGTTGGTTTCTGTCGACTTTGACCTGTGTTTTGATTTGTGTTTTGACCTGTGTCGCAAAAGAACCATGTCGTCAGTGCATTCCGAGGACGTATGAGAGGACTGAGACCCAGAAACAGCAGATTTTTCGCCTTTATCATGTCGGCACTTCTCAGCAATAGTTGCTGACTTCAGAAACTCTTCCTCCGAGAATACAAGGCTTTTGCCTTTAGAAGCTGTCAGCGATACCGAGAATATAAAACAAAGAATCACACCTTTCAGTTTGGACTGGCCCGATCGGGCCTGGACAGACGCCTTGCCTTTTCCAAATACTCCGGAGCGGAGAGACGGCTTGACCTGTCACCAATCATTAGGACCCAGGACCTCCTCAAATCCAGAAACACAGTCTCACTGTTAACCGATTCCTACCGACATTCGTCGCAGTAAAACCATACATGAGTGCCAATCCCGTCGGCATTTTCTTGGATTTCGATTTCTTCTGCGGTTGGTTATGATTTTCAGTCTGCTCCTTTGATGCCACAGGCCGCATGATCTCCCGTTTAGCCCTCTTCTTCTCCCGCCTTTCATACAAACCTATAAATTATGTCAAACCAAAGGACGAAAACCAGCAGAAATGCTCAACAAACGTTTCTCCTCATCAGACTGGAACTCGCGATTCCGTTTCGTTCTGTGACGCTCGTGGAGTGGAAGGTCTTCTTTTGATGGTATTCTACTAGCAGACTTGGTTTTGACATGGTTGGAAAGAGTTGAGGGCGGTTCAGAACTCTTCTGACCTTGCACAACTTGTTTTCGCAGAACCACACGTGGCTTGAGTACGGGTGTAGCAAATCCACAGCTTCGAGGATTACGTGCTTCTGCAGGTGTAGAATTGTCAATTGTTTCTTTGGCATCCCACGATGTCATGTATGCTTTTCCTTCTGCAGCATGTATTCGGGAAAAAGAACGCAAGTCGTTCACAAACTGTAGGATAGCTCGTTGAGTGTCCCGTTTCGGAACCGCTGAGAGACGTGAAGAATTGAGGTCAGCACGTATTCCAGCTTCCATAGTGATCCGGCGAGAAATTGCCAGGCCCTCGCAAGTTTATTGGTATCTAGCGTTTCTTGAAGAAACCTCCTTTAACAAATAAGCAAGAGGGATGAATACGTCATTCGAAAATTCGAAACATGTCATTATCATGCCATCTCGGGCCGGATATGAAAACACTATTACAAGAAATGCAGTCTGAAATTCTTCCAATACGAACAGCCTATTTTACAACCTTTGGACGACAAGGGCGGAAGCAGCACCGCCCTGAAAGGAGTGTGAGTAACAGAAAGCAGACGCGAGCAGTGAAACACCCACTCCATTGCAAATTCCAGCAGCACCATATTGGCCAGGCTTGAGAGCATGCACAAGGGAGACAATAATACGTGAACCAGAATTCCCAATAGCATGACCTAATGCAACAGCTCCACTAGATATCATGTGAGCTTATCTTTCCTTGTTCCAATTAGCTGAAGAAAACATGCCCGTTAACGTTCATCTTTTCTGAAGGAATGTTGAGAACCTTCTCCGCTATACGGGCAACGACGGAGAAGGCTTCATTGACTTCAAACAGAGCTATGTCGTCGATGGAAAGACCAGCTCGCTGGAGGGCTTTGGGGAGAGCGACAGTAGGAGCACCAGGGAAGTCAATGGGATCAACACCAGCATCAGCGTAAGCTATACGTTATCAAAATCAGAGAGACGCCAAAAATTGTGAGATATAAGTTGTACTTACAGACAACTTTGGCAAGGGGCTTCAAACCCAGTTCTTTGGCCTTCTCAACAGACGTTAGGATCAAAGCTGAAGCGCCGTCGCTTATAGGTGATGAGTTAGCGGCCGTGATAGTACCGTCCTTCTTGAAGGCCGAACGAAGGGTGGGAACCTTGTCGAAAATTACCCTCCTGAATTCCTCATCTTCACGGACAACGGTGTCGCCTTTCTTGCCTTTGACGGTGACTGGGATGATTTCGGTATCAAACGCTCCGGACTCCCAGGCTCGCGCCGCACGTTTGTAGGATTCAATGGCATGGGCGTCCTGGGATTGACGATCGATGCCATATTTCACCGCAGCACTTTCTCCACAGTTGCCCATAGCAAAGTCATTGTAGACATCCCAGAGACCATCAGTCTCAAGAGAGTCACGAGTGATGAATTTACCGAACGCGGGATTCTGACGGGGAAGGAGGAAACTGGGGAGATATCAGCAGATGATTGATCACAATATAAGATAGTAAACATACGGGGCATTACTCATGCTTTCAAATCCACCAGCAGCCACAACGGAGCTTTGGCCGAGTTGGATGCTTTGAGCAGCCAACATGATCGATTTCATCCCACTTGCACAGACCTTGTTAATTGTAGTGGCATCAGAACTGGACTTGAGGCCTGCACCCAGAGCCACTTGGCGAGCGGGTGATTGACCAACACCAGCTTGAACCACATTGCCGAGATAGACCTCTTCAACAAGAGTAGCATCGACATTTCCCTTCTCGAGGGCACCTTTTAGGGCAATGATACCAAGCTGGGGACCTGTGAAGGATTTCAAGGCGCCATTGAAGGATGCGACGGGCGTGCGAACGGCAGAGACTATGACGACTTCAGGAACTTGAGACTGAGTAGATATTCAGCGACGAGGCCTCAAAGTAAGGCTACGGTGGACGACAAACCATCATGCGTGTTGAACAAGAGATAAAAGAGCGAGAGATACGAGTTACAGTTGGCAAACGCGTGAACAGCATCGTTTGATATGATTTGAGCTTTTCGGGGATTCGCGATCCAATCGTACGACAAACAGTCGGAAATTCAAGTGGTCAGATTGAGGCCACTGATGTGACTGAAGAGTAGAGAGAGGCGTCTTCACAGGTGTTATGATCCGGCCACCGTCCCACTGTCTTTATCCGCGCTAAAAATCACTTTCTCACTCCCGGTGTCATCAACAACTCAGGCTGCACAATGAATGCCACAATTTCACTGACAAGTCTACAGATTGACAACACTACACACTACCAGAAACCACATTTCTAACCACCGGACTGCCTTGACTTCCTCGCTCCAGTCATCTCGAGCTATCTCCCCCACCAATTCATCAACAGCTGCTGTCGTTTCGCAAGGGTGGAAATACCAGCATGGAAAACCCAAGGTCGGATGGTCACCGTGAGAGAGCAAAGGAAAAGTCGATGTGGGAACGGAAAGAGCATAAGAGGACACTTCGACATGGTCCCAGGCATTAGCCTTAAAGAGTGAAGTTGTCAGAACTTTTGTAAGTGGAAGAGACGTTCCGCCTATTATAGCGGCTCAACAACCGGAGAAAAATGGTTCTGGTGAATAGACCCACTGGAATCACAAAGAAGGAAGTAAAATGTTGGAACCCTAAAAGTTGCAGAGAAAACAACATATTGTTGACAGATAAGTAGCTCAGATTCAAGAGATTTTGGCAGAACAGTGGGATCAGCCTCCTCGAGTGCCCCATCCCCACCTACAGGTCCATCAAGAGCGCAGGCAGGAATATCAGGCCGGTGAAAGACATCGACAACACGAGACATGAAGCCAAGGTTTGGATAATTCTGGGTTGCCGCTCAGACAAGATTCAGGTTCCTAAGTTCTGTAGCATACAGTATGTTCATGCCATGTCCAGTCTTTCAGAGGAAAGGTGGTAGAATCTGTCGAGTGTCGAGCAATGAATGCCTTGCATGCAGCATCAAAGTGAGGACGTGTGAACATGTCTGTGACAGAAGTCAGAGTGACAGGAGATAACGCTGTGTGAAAAGCTGTACAGAACTTAAGATAAGGTTTGAGCCACCCGCCACACCAGTTTACTGGTGGAACAGGTTGCCGCAATATCAAAAGTAAGACCGTCTCAGTGCCGGCTCGCCCTCTGTTCGTCATCGTTGTGGACGCTTCCAATACGAAACAATGGCTGTAGGAAAGGTCTGTTGTATCTGGTTTTCATCTGTGAATTATATGCCTGACCACTCGCCACAGAACAAGCGTCTCTCGAAGGGTAAAAAAGGTCTTAAGAAGAAGGTCGTTGATCCTTTCACTCGCAAAGGCAAATATATCTAGTTGTATCGTCAATGTGTGGGTTAACATTCTCTGAAGACTGGTACGACATCAAGGCACCTTCAACCTTCGAAGTCCGAAATGTTGGCAAGACTTTTGTTAACCGGTCAGTTGGTCTGAGTGCGTACCCAGGATATTGAGTTTGAGGACATAACGTTGAATGGGGCATTTTAGAGAACGCTAATGACTCTCTCCGCGGTCGTATCATTGAGGTTTCGTTAGCTGACCTCAGTAACGACGAGGAGCAGTCCTTCCGCAAAATCAAGCTGCGTATTGACGAGATTCAAGGCAAGAACTGCCTGACCAACTTCCATGGCATGGACTTTACCTCTGACAAACTCCGCTCCCTTGTTCGCAAGTGGCAAACTCTCATTGAAGCCTACGCTGATGTCAAAACCACTGATGGATACCTTCTCCGGCTCTTCGTTATTGGCTTCACAAAACGTCGACCTTCTCAAGTAAAGAAGACCACATACGCACAGTCAGCTCAGGTGCGTGAAATCAGGAAGAAGATGTTCGAGATCATCAACCGCGAGGCGACAAGCTGTGACTTGAAGGAATTGGTACAAAAATTCATTCCTGAAGCTATTGGTCGGGAGATAGAGAAGGCGTCGAGGAGTATCTATCCCTTGCAGAATGTCCATGTCTTCAAGGCCAAAATTCTGAAGTCACCCAAGTTCGATGTTTCTAAACTTCTCGAACTTCACGGTGAATCCACTGATGTACGTTTACAACACACATGGTAATTTTGGGATTGTACTGACTGGTGCAACAGGAGACTGGCACACGGGTAGTCAAGGATTTCAAGGAACCTGCACCTCTCGAATCCGTTTAAGCATTTCTTGTAGTCGTTTTGTATCCTCTGCCTATGATCTCTTGATATGCAAGAATGGCGCTTTTATCATTCTCAATATAAATGTATATGCTCCATATCCATACTACGCTAGGGTTCTCCATTTATGTTGTATGTGGTGACGATTCAGTGTTGCCCGAGACTTCTTAATTTGGCAATTTGAAATCATGGGATATTGATTGATCCAATTTTTTAAAACTGGTGTAGATACGTTCTAGTTATTATGGCCGACGTTGATTTTTTGAGGAACAAACTCAAGGCCTATTCAGACTTTCCTCAGAAGGTGAAGACAAAGATATATTGCTTTACTCGACGGAAAATCTGATCCCATCATCGTTGATGATGTTAGGGGATTGTTTTCTTTGATATCTTCCCAATCCTACACGACCCACTTGCCCTTGAAACATTAGTCACCCACTTCACTCACCACATAACCTCGCACACCCTTGGGCTTTCGGATCACCATAAAATAGACGCTGTCGTCGGCCTTGATGCTCGTGGGTTCCTTTTCGGCCCCATCATTGCCTTGCGATTAGGTGCCGCCTTCGTCCCTATACGCAAAAAAGGCAAATTGCCCGGGGAGTGTGTGCAGGCAGAATATGCGAAGGAATATGGGACGGTCAGCCAGTACAGCGGTCTGGTTGTAGATAACCTTCTGACTACATTCACGTCCATTAGGACTCTTTCGAGATGCAAGTCGACGCTATCAGACCTGGTCAGAACGTGATCGTCATTGACGACTTAATTGCGACTGGTGGGTCTGGTTCGCTTACACAGTTTTCATAGTTCAACTTATCTCTTGCGAAGGTGGTTCTGCCAAGGCAGCAGGGGAGCTTGTAAAGAAGCAAGGCGGCAAGACCCTCGAATATCTCTTCATCATTGAGCTCCTTTTCTTGAAAGCATCTACTGAGCTTGATGCTCCCGTTTACTCTATTATACAAACCGAGGATTAAACACCTATACATAGGACGAATCATAGTAGGATATATCTTACTATATTGTACTTAGACCAGCAGTCGGGTATTTAGCAATGGGTGGCCATTAATATACAGTATCCGTAAATCTGTGGTATCTTGGTTCCTATCCTTATTCTCATTTTCAACCTCCTCCGATACATCCGGTGCTTCCTCTCCTTGGGGCTTTTGATACGTTGTTCCTCGGTTGGAGGACTCAGCTAGAGGATCTCGGTGAATCGCCACCATAACCTGACCTGTTCCGAGCATGTCTATTGTCTCCATCAAGTTCAGAAGGACATTGCCTGCAGTTTTAGTCAGTAGGAGAAGTCCAACATCTGATATATCCCCTGCTTCCTCTGTTTCTTGGGCATCGGCAGTGGGGTTAATGGCAGTTTCGTCGTCGCTGATGACAAGAACTCCCGCGGCTCCAGTATGCCGAGCTTGGAGAAGTTTTTCAAGGAATGTACAATCCCCCCGTTCCACTACAAGTACACTGTCAGGGTAAACATGGTTGTAAAGGAGACATCCCTTTAAGTTGTCAGATTCACGAAAGAGTGGCAACCCTTCACCCCCAGCCATACGTGGTAGCTTGTTGGCAGGTTCAACGACACGCGCTGTGAGGTCTGCACCGAAGAAAGCCGCAAATGCAGTCAGACGTAAGCTCAAGTCTGGGTTCCCCAGATTGGCCAGCTGAACCCCAATCTCTGAGTTCATGATGTTGAGGGAAAGACGGAGCTGAACATCGGAACCACGAGAGCCTCTCGGAACGACAGTATTTGTGTCCCTTGCTGGTGGCACGAATATTGTGGAGTCGTTGATATAGACTATGTGTCCCGAACGAACGTGGTAGTGACCCACTAAACGCACATTAGTTTTGCAATGAATGGTAGTGATGTCGAAGTGCATACGTCTACGAATTTCATAACCTTGGTCATCAAGGCGGCGGACGATTTGAGTCCTTATACCAGTAATGTTGTGAATGGTAAAACCATCTGAAACAGGCTCTAACTTTAGGCGACTGGGACTAAGGTCTTCTGGAACAATTCGTCCATCAGTGGAAAGGATAAAGTCATACGACTTTCCAAGATTTAGTCACAATTTGTCATTGAACATGAAGGGTTAACTGCTCACAAAACTTTCGGCAGTAGGCTTTTCACACCATCCGTTAGGGGACCAAGCATCTATTTCAATTGAGCTTGCGTGCACTTCAAGCAATTTACGTGCATAATCGTAGTCACTTCTTGATCGAATACCACGAACAAGACCATCATCAGTAGAGTGGTTATTGGGGACTTCAATGAAAGGTTTGTATACAGGACATTGGTGGTTGTCCACGGGTCGCATTTTTCTCCGCGGGGACGATGTAGGCCGTAAATATTTTCTGTCGAGGAATAAAATGTGACCTTCTGTAGTGAAAACGTAGTTAGAATCGTCGTGATGTACGAAGTTCTCTTCATCAAACAACAAGTAAAGATACTAGAAACGATAAACGTCAGAGAGAGCGTTGTTTGGTGTACTCCGCTTTCAAACCTTGAGTGTCTCTGAAAGTGCGAAGGATTCCATACGATCATCACGCTTATTTGTCCGGAGGTCTTGAATGCCAGTTAGTCCACATTCAACGCGAGATCTTACGATAAGGTCTTGGAGTACACGCTCTCCAATATCCAGATAAAAAGGGTCGCGAGTTGCCTAATGAGTGATCTCAGCAGAAGGATTCAGTCTAAGAACATTAGTTGGGCGGACCCGGTAAAGATACCATGTAGACTCGATGAATTCTACAGCTTACTTTTAGTAGAATCGAATGAAGTACTAAAATTCCGGCTCACCTGGGCGCAGGGGATATTGATAGGAAGTGGCTTTCCTGTGACTCGTATCGTATACTTCAGGAAGCCCAGAATGTTCCCGCCATAGGTTATAATCTATCAGACACTGTCAACGGCGATGAACCGAATTTCAGATGAAGACTAGTGTACATAGCATGTGTAACTTGATTGCACTCTGAACATCGCCGGCTAAAACTTGCAACCCTGGCCAGAAAGCGGATAGTGAATCTATAGTAAAGTATGCTGTATCTCCGGTCATCATGTTCACAGGACGATACTAACAACAGGAAATATCTAGCCCGTCAACAACAGATAGAAGGACCGATGAGGCTTACCCAGTAACCGTCTGCTCCTCGCGAATAGCGCATTATAGCTGTATATGCGTCATCCCAGACATCAAGAAACTCAATTTCACCTGCAGAACATAAATAATGTCGACGCAATCAAAAGAACGGACGGCGCACCGCTCAGAATGTACCATTTCAACGCATACTCAAAGAAGGAATCTACACCAGCACCAATGGACATAACTTCAGGAGCCATCCATTCCTGCAGACAGATGTCCCAATGTCACAAATATTTCGAACTATAGAGACGTACACCATTCCAAGTATTGATTGTGTTTCCAACGAGGCCAATCTCAGATTTACGATTCCACAGTGCAAAAAAAGCCTGGTTCGTCACATTAAGTACTCTCGAAGTGAGAAAGAAAGCAATCACCTTGGATGCGGCCTTCTCAAAACGTTCATCTCCAGTAAGCCGACTCAGTGTTGCAAATTCCAGTATCAGAGATCCAGCTCCAGCGGTACCTGAGATTAAAACTAAGTATCTACTCACATGACCAGTAAGCAGAGCTCATACTGACAAGTTTCCAGAGTTTCGCCTCGAATGACGCCTTTACGAAGATTGATCTTTACAATACATATGTTGAGTTTCAGAATGGGAAGTTAACCAAGCAATAAACAATACCCTAGCAAATGGCAAACCAGTCCGCGTAGAGAATGCCGGGAGGAGTCGATTTCCGAGATCGTGAGCAAGTTCCAACAGCTCCCCACGATACCAGGGGAGGAAGAAGGATTGTCCTTGGCGGCTGGCGAATATATGACCCGAAAGTAAACCTCCAAGAACTCGAATCGTAGTTTCAAACACCTGGGGTTTTGTATTCACGTCAAACTGAACCCATCGGATAATGTTTTTGACAGCTTTTTCAAATCCCTCTCTGTCATCGAGAACGACCAGTGTATCGATCACGTCGACAAGTGTAAGAGAGAAATTTCCTGCAACGTCGTTGGCCGCAATATTCGTGCTGAGCTCAAATAAACAGGAATTCAAGGCAATGTAAAAGAACAAACGGATTTTCCCAATCGGGACCTTGGCCGGAACATGATAGTGGAGTGAGCTGCGAAGCGTTATTCAAGCCACAGTATCATTGAGATTTCAGATCACATACTTCGTCTAATGGGAAAGCTGGGAACTAAATTCGAGATGAGTGTATCAAAGATGATGAACAACTGCTTACCGAAAGTCATGTAGTTGTCATAGCCATGATAAAATAATTCTCGCGTCCTCTCCCTACACTCTGAAGGTTAGTCGAATTCTGTTGGAACCTTCAAAGTATGGTTGTGACTTGCCGGGCTGCAAGTTTTCGTTGAGTAGACCAGCCGGAGCCTGCGAGGGGCGACGCAGAGGTATTAGCAAACCAACGGGGAATTTGGAAGGAGGCCAGAAGAACAAGAAAGAGACATTCTGGTAAGAATTGTCTCCAGTGCATAAGAAGACAGCTAACCTGGAATAAGCCTAATGTCGTGGCAGTAAATCGGTGACGTGTGACTTCCCGCGGATCGAGATTAACTATTTATCAAACTTGTTCCTATCCAAGTCATGTCCTCCGTCCTTGATGCTCCTAATGCCCTTGGCGGCTACATGCTCAAAGGCTGGGTATGAACAATTTTCCTTAGTGAAAAATCACTGACAGATTCCAGGTCTTGACCGACCGCCCCTGTTCAACCAACGGTTGTGCAATCCCGCTTTTGCGCTCACCGGCGGGTCAGAGTCCCGTTGTCCATCTCTGTGTAAACTGCGATGAAAACAAAAATGGTATGCCTGTTTTGATACTCTAGTATTCATCTCGTCAACCTTCCGAAGAATCACGAGAGCCACAAACTGTGTCCACAGCTCAAGTGGACGCTTCCACTTCCACTTCGACGTCCTCCGTTTCTCGTGTAACAAGGGCATCTACCCCAGCAACGGAATTGTCTGAAGCTACCGATGAATTGCTTCCTTTAATTGAGAGTGAAGAAACACGGCGGCGTCGTGAGCAAACCGACCGTGCCTCTGCAGAAATCGGCCGACGTCTCTTGCAAGGCTGGACGATGCTAGGCGATGAATGTCCGAGGAGTGAGTGTTACTATGTACCGCTTGTTCGTGCGCCGAAGACAAGTGGGGAAACAAACCCGAAAAAGGTTCATTGTTTTAAAAAAAATCGAACCTCATCTTGACGCAATTACTGACGCGATTAAAGGAATGTGTTCTATGTAGTAGTGTTTACACTACCGAGAAAGACTGGGCTGGACGGGAAAATTTGGTTTTGGTCAGTGCTGGTCCTGCAGTACAAACTGTCGTCCCAACTCCCAATGCCCATCTCCTGGCTGGCCCCGCACACGTAGCTCCTTCGACAAGCCAATCTCATCATGAAGTAAGCCCCTTCGTGACCTGTGTGCACATTAGTTCAGGTCCTTAGATCGATGTTTCATCTTCAAAACCCATTTCCCCCGATCAGTTCGAGGAGGTGGGTCCGGACCCGACCGGCAAGAAACTTTCTAGCCAAATTCCAGCGGTGACTATATAATCTCAATACCACTCTGAAATCTTACCTGACCTTTGGCTTTAGGCTGAGTCGACCATGGATATACTCCGTGCTTCTTCGGGGGCTCTGCAACTTTCGCTACAAACTCTCACGACTCGACTTACATCACTCGTGTCCAACCCCGCCTTCGCAGACCCCGCTATCATAGCCACAACTGCGGATGCGATAACAAAGGTCACCCAGGCCTTATCCAACGTAAAACAGCTCCAATGGAATGAGGCGCAAGCACGCATGATGACATGAGTGTGCGTTGTTTGGGTACTCAATTTTATCAAACGATCAGTGTTGTATGGCACCCAGAGATCATTGTATCACATTCGGCTCTGCAATGTTATCAATGATTTATTTCGGAACAAAGCGTTTTCAGCACGCTGTCTAAGGGTAGTGTCGAAATACCAATCAGTCATGGAACTGCGGTGCATTTTGACTGCATGGTCACCTCGTGGGTCATACTGATCTAGTTCTAGGCCACTATAAAGTTCATGGTATCTTGTCAACCCCTTAACATTATGCCCAGCTTCAAAATCTTTAGGTCATTCGGCGGCTCCAAATCCTCTCCTCGCCTAACGCCCATCATCGCCAAAGACTTTGCCTATGATACGGCAACTACCCTGTCTTCAGTGAATACAATGACACATCCACGTCCGGCATCCATTCCTCCTGAAATCATCAAGTCTCAGCCCATAACTGATCCTTCCCATGGACGGCGGGGTACACTCAAGAAGAGGAACAAGGTAAGATGTTTTCAAGCGTTAGTTGAACTGTTGAGAATTAATCATTCATCAATACTTATAGCATCGTCATCATGTCTCAGAAGACATTCCCATGGCCCCCATGGTATTGCGGTCAGAGTCGAAATACCCTCCTCAAGACGATGTACTCCATGGCCCTCTCCCAATTGCCGCTCACCAATCTTTAGGGTATGAACATGTCAACACATCCGCGTCTATCCTGCCAGAAAGATATCTATTTCCGTATGAGGACGACCACCAACAAAGATTTCAAGTCAATACAGGTGCAGTTTCAGGATTTGAAAACGGTCCCCCAACGGCTTATTCCGAACTGCCTGCATCTCGAGGTGGAACACGCTCCAAGCATAATGGTAGTCGACATCATTACCGTCACTACCGTCACCAGTCCCAATCTCCGCAACAATATGAGCATGAATCCTCCCATGCCACACCTCCGATAAGTGGCTATGGTTACAGTTCCCCCGGGCACACGCCCTGGGGGCCTGATCCTACTAGAAATCCATCCAGATCCGGATTTTTTGCTCCCATTCCGTCCGTATACCGGGAGCCTGATAGGATAGGGGATTCATATACGAGTGCAATTATTCAGGACAATAGTGCTCATCTAACTGGATCAGACAATCACACACACTCACTACATCGTGATTCTGATGGACTTGGGTTTGAATTTGATCGAGATTATGGTCCTTCGTATACACAGCAGCCGGCCATGATCGGATGGCTTTCAAGCACGACAGAAAAACGGACAGATGAAGAGCCTCAGACTTTACATGATCCCGAGGCGACGCTTGTTGGAGAGTCAGAGCCTCAAATCATCTCTCCATACGTTGGGGGTGAGAACGGAGACGTCTATCGCACCTGTGAAACCGACTACGAACCAAATACAAGGCATTGCAGGCGGCGAGCGCTTGCACAGGACTATGCCCACGAGGTGTCTGTTCTAAATTGTCTCCCATTAGTCGGACACTGACCCGTTGTTGCAGAACAGACACCATGAACATGATAGAGCCCCCGAAGAGCCGCAAATGAAGATTTATACACCATATGGGGATCATTACTATTCTGAGACGATTGAGGTGAATGAAAAGGATATCGTCAGTGGTTCGAACACTCACCCTCGGACAGCCAAGAGTATATGAACGACATCCTTCCCTCGACGGGTCAGACTCAGATCTGGAGGAGTACCGCTATATTGTTCCTTCCGGAGCGCATGTGGTTGTCAGGGATCACAATGGCAATGAAATCGCTCGGTTTGTGATTCACTTAGCGAACAGAATTCGTTTAATAGGAGACGAAGGATTGGCGAACCTGGTCACATATCTGGAGGGCAGTCCAGGAGGGACTGTCCCTTAATGACATTCGCGGTTCAGGATGAACATGGAAATATCTTGTATAGACACGACAGAGTGGGCGGTGGCCGTTATGGAGATGATGGATATATTCGGTATGCCCTACATTACAAGTTTGATGGAAACTTAGTCAGGTCAATTGCAGTCCCGGCAATCCGGTCAAAAGTCATTATGATTGACGAATATGGAAACCAAATACCGCTGTGAGTACTTTGATTCAGCGTGTCTTCACTTGCACTGACCAGCACCCTAATGGAAGTCATTCTAACCGATCCTATCGCTCGCACCAAACTCATAATTCTCGGCTTTCCCAGTACTCACATTGTGACGAATACTTCCAACACTCTCAACATTCACATCCACACCAACACTTGCAGCATTCACTGCATTCTCAGCCTTTACAACGTTATCGGTATTCGCACCATTCGCACCACTCTCAACACTCATATCCCTCTCACCGCTCGCATAGCTCTGGGCATCGGAGGGCTTACTAATAGGCACTATCGTAAGACACCCACCGATATGAACAATGATTAGTGAATAATGGAATCAGCTTATGTTCTTTTGCGACCTTTTTTCCCGTTAGATCGTTGAGAGCCACCTGTCACAGAGGCAATTTCTTGTTTGCTGAGTTGGAGTACTCCTCCACGGAAATTTCCCACACCCATTTTGAGCCCTCTGTTCTTCGAACGGGACACGGGAGTACTGGAGGCTTCGAACAACTTCTTCAGGGTTGGATGATAATTCCCCAAATTCTTGGCCTTATAATCAAATAAACAAATTTTCTTCGAAGATGCGGAAGAACGAGAAATACCTCATCCAATTTCCGTTTTCTTCGTTCCTGTTGTTTTCGAGCCAAACCCTCTCTCACCCGCTTCCCTGCTTTGTTCCTTTCAGAATCTCTGACCATTTTTTCACCTTTCCCCAACTTAGCACCCTCTGCAAGTTCGATCACTCGACCAGCGAGAGCTTTACGTCGTCGAGCAGGTGTCATATCAAGTTCAGGATTTGTAGAACCAGATAGGAGCTGTGTGTGTACCAGCCTATGAAGCAGAGCATCATTCTCTGCATTTGTCCTTTAACCTGTGTCAGTGCTGAATAATATGAGCCCCAGAATACTAAGTATTCCTACCGTTCGTCTTCCTCCTCCTGTGCTGTCTTCTTTATAGGCTTCTGTAAAGATATGGCGTCTTCACCTCGAAATTTAGAGACCTTGGATGACTAAATAGATCTGTCAGATATCGAACCATACTGGTGGTCAACGAGGACTAACCATAAAGGCTTTCATTTCTGCCTTTGATATTGCCTCAGGAAGTAGAAATTTATTTTCAGAGAATACGACAGTTTTCTCGTCAGTAGGGCTGAAACTACCTGCTGTAAATCCATCATGCTCAAAATCTATGACGTGATCAGGAAGTAAATTGCCAAGCTCATCGTAAATTCACGTACCAGACTCGCCAAACTCTGAGTTCCCATCCAAATCACTTATATTTGTTGATCCCTCAGGTTGTATTCCGTCCCACTCTTCTTCTGAGCTCGATTCTTCGTGGGCCAGTCTTGCACGTTTTGGCGAGGTATTTTCTAATGTTGCAGCTCCCGCTTTTCTTTTCGTCGATTTCACCATACCTGAAAGATCGAATGACTGCAAAAATTGCTGTCCATGGGCTTCAAGAAGATTTAAGAGTCCCTCGTCATCCGACATAGTTGTCAATAAGTTGATGTGACTGTGTCACAACCTCTTTGTACTATGTCTCGTCAGCGGAAGGGGAAATCGACCTCCTCAAAAGATGTCCCTATGATGAGGCCCTCCGAAAAAGTCAAAGAGATGAAGGCAGAGAAACCTTTAATTGAAATTTCAGAGGAAGAGCAATGGAGACTCATCAACAAGTCCGGCGTCCTGAATCAAATACCGAGACCTAGCCAGCAAGTATTGGATGCATCTGTAGACGCAGGAGATTTAGAGGACGTAACATTCGGTGAGGAAGTGGGGAATGTGATTTTTCATGTTGTTCCTTTGTCATTCTTGCTGGTAATGATGGATATGTGTGTGTGCCATGAAACAATACAGGGAAATCCGTTTACTTATAGAATTTCCTTTTTACAGCTTGATTCATTATCAGTACAATAGGAAGCCCACTCTAGGGGACATCTCAGATAGACTGGTATCTGGTGTTCCCAGTAAGCTCCTCACTCGTAACCGTGTCTTGTATTGATCCTTGTTCTTGGCGACAGTCATGATCATTTTCATTTTCTACAGTGAGCCTACTCAGCCTGTTTTTGTGTCCTCATCTAATCTGATTGCTAGCATTGCGATACAAATCCTACAGGACTACGCAAATTCTTCTCTTCGCAACTAGCGTCATTTCAGGAGGTCGTCTGATATACCTGATTAACCACTCGAACTGGTTAACAAACATGAAGCAGGTTCTGTGCTGAAATAACCGTTAAATCTTGCTCTGACGATTGAGTATCTGCTAGTGTCCACCCTTGGCTACGATTTGGATTTATGCCGTGTTCATAACCGATCTTGGTCCCGCGTCCCTTGCTTTATTAACAGTCGGTAGTTTTGTTTGGTGGAAAGACCTCAAAATAATTCTTTGAGTTTCTGACTAGTACACGGGCTTCGTTATTTATAGCACGAGATAAAATTAGCATACAAACAATGTAACCTTCTGAAAGCAAGGTCCCATATGCCACATAGCATTTTGCTCACTGGAGTGGCGGAAGTGCCCAGTGATCGAAATTGCGGCAAAAATCGATGACTTGATATTTGCTCGATAATACGCCAACCTCTGAGTGTGTGCTTTTGTTCAGGGTGGCACCTTATACGAGCACAGGGAAGACAAGCCATGATAACTCCGGAGACAATAAGAAGGGTCACTGAGTTGCATTGTCAAGTTGACTAGCTAACAAATCAACCTTGGCCTGAAGATTCCGAAAGTTAAGTAATGAGATCCGCGGGGGGGAAGAGAAGGGTACCAACTCTGAAGGTGATTGACCGGCCTTCGAGTACAGCAGAGAGCACTCTGAGCTGCCACTTCAGTGTCCTATTCGGCAATCGTCTTATCTCGTTCTTGTGTGATTCGATACAATCCTGGAAAGCACCATACACTCGTAAGTCTCTCGCAAAATAGTAGGACTAAAGTATCATGAGCATAAGACTGTAGGATGATTGGCTCTCAAACGAACCGGAATTTGCTCTCCTTCGATGTATGTCAACACAATTGACCAAGCACTCATCATCAATAAATCTCTGAAAGGCATTAGTGAGCTTCGCGGAGTTGGAGACTTGCAAAAGGCCTACACTGTAGCATTAGCGATACTGAGAGTATTACAGGTCAAAAAAAGTCAGGAAAATTACAAACAATTATCAAACGCACTAATCCTCGAGGGACGCAATAAGGTCTGCCTTCCCCAGCCTTCTTGTGGCAAACGACCGGACTGCTGAACCCGCTAAAGCCACCGGTTGTCCTTCTACACCTGCATTCATAGCGAGAGATATAGTGTGAACTTGTGCCCACACCCACTTATCCCCTTCACTCATTATGAGAGTCTGCATAAAGGAAGAGATTAGGTCGCTCTGATGTTGAGCTAACCCTTCGTCTATCGCAAGCTTCAGGTTGACTCCTGTGTTTTTTGAGCCCAGTTTGTGACGCGAAAGGATGGATCAACTGACGCAGGGCCTTCAGCAGTGTTATGGTTGAAGATTTACGTAGATCTCCATCTTCAAGGTGGTTGATCCAGCGCGAAAATGTCCCTAGTAGTATAATAGCCACGTCCTTATGTCCTAGTCGTATGGCATGAATCAGTGGCGTTGTGTTACCTGAATTTCGGAGTAATAGCTGTATGTTGGACAAAACTGTGAGTGCAATAAGAAAGACATCCAATTGCACTCACATGAAATGCCTTGTCACGGAGGTGCACGAGGAACGTGATATCGTGCTGTTCGACGGCCCGCAAAACTTCGAATGGCTGACCTCTCATTGTTAAGGTTGTATAGTTTTCAATTATAAGAGCAATACTTCACCTCAGGTAATTTATTCGTAACATCTGCTGAACTGAAAGTCGCTTTCGGTGATGTTGGCTTGAGTAGATTGCCAAACGCCGATTTCACGGATGACGCGGAGACAAGTGAGCTTATGCTTAGCTTGCGCTCACGACTGGAACTTGCATCGGGTGTTGTGGGCTCGGAAATTTCGTCTTGATCAGATGAAGGAGGTGAGGAAGGTTCGGGGCTATGTCGCAAGCTTCTCAGATAAGCCTTGGGCGCAAGACCTCGAGCTTCACGCTGTAATATGCCTTCCAGGGCTATCAGACAGGAAATTCCAGTCAAGGAATGAACGAACGCACTCATAGTCGGTAACCGCTCAGGCAGGCAAAGCCCCAGTGAAATGCGGTTTTTGGAAAGAGTTTGTGAAGGTGAGTCCGAATCCAGCGACAGGCCAAGAGCCAACACAAGTGTGGCATTGTTCATCATTTGGAAGTCGCAAACAAATGAATTAAGCGGAGATGATGAAGTGAATCAATCACATCCCAACACGCCGCTGACGAGAGCGGTGGTGTGAGCATTGAAGGTGTCACTTGCCTGTTAAAGTAAATCGGGCCGAGCCGCCGGATCACAACTTACAGTCCACAGTCAGACTGCCACTCATGATCCCAAGTCAAGATAGCTGCTCTGACCCAGGTTCTACCAAGCGTCATAGATCATACGAATCAAATGATTCTCCTGGAATCGGGCCTCCATCAAAAATTTCGAAGACGAGTTTGGGGCACCACATAGGAGATGCTCATGAAAACGAGGGAGTCTCGCGCCTAGAAGAGAGATTAAAAGAGACATTACAAGTACAGAACGGTACGTTAGATATCCCATTAGATGTAACGTCATCAACATTTCTTTGTGCTCTCAGCAATAGTACTTTGTTCTCCCAGAGGCAAGCAAATGAAAGATTTGCGACACAGTTTTGAATTGACTTCAATTCTAGTTGCAGTTTCGATCATAACTGGCATCTTATCGTGGATAGTTTGCGAACGAGGCCTCCCTGGCTCTGTGTCTGTAATTGTGGTTGAGTTGGTGGTCCCATGCCCTGTTTTTCAGATGAACTCATGATTATGCAGCGACGCTCTCGTAATGCAGCAACTGCGAGAAGGTATACGACATAAAATCCCCACTCAGCATATATATACAGCCACAGAGGATGAGAATAATTGGGTTAATCTTCGAATATATGATAAAGGAGTGGTGTTTGTCTCCACCCCGGTGTGCCTGTTTCACTAAGCAGTGAAATAAGTGCTCATAACCTCTAGATACTTGCAAGGCTTCATTTTGATCATTTGCTCCCACTTAATCAGATATCCACAGTACTCCTTTATCACTCTTCACTTCTCGGGAATGTGGACTACCCCAGTGTCGCAGCCAATAGAATCATCGCAGGTTTTGCCTCACAATCGATATCCACTGCACGGCCTCGTATATTGATCCTGTTGCCAGCCTTTCATCATGACATATTGTCCGTATCTAATGCTCGCCAGTTAGGAGCGGGACTCAATGCTTGCTTGTTGAATTTTACTGATCTTGAAGATGTTACAGTCGGTGCAGTCGAGCCGATAAGCCAGAACAAGCCGATGGAGCTCGTAGTAGCTTATATTAGGCATGAAGATGTGCAGGAGACCCTCTTATGCCAGAAGCTGCGGACTTGCGATCCGGGTAACATATACCTTGAGCGCTGCTTTCGCGAAGCAAGACTGGCCTCGGTAGAACTGGGTTCTTGCGCCGCAGACCTCGTTTGGCGGGAAGCCTTAAAAACTCCTACTCAAGATCAGGATCACCGTACTTGCAACCAGACGCCTTCGACACAAGCAAAGGATCTCGTCAGACATTGGCCTTTCCAATTGCCGAACCTTGACATGACCTCCCGTAACATGAATGTCAGCTACAAGTTCATTCGATTGATCCAAGTACTGGAATCTTTCCAAAGCCTCGGGAATGATTTTCGAGGAATCATCTTTGGTACGGCTGTCTAGGACTCAGATCATGCATAATGTGATTTCTGATCTTTCGCAAAGTGCAACGAAGAATCATCTCCCGGCTTTTGGTCGCATTAATCCACAGCTTGATGCCTCGTTTATCGTTTCTTCGCCCTGTCACACTAGTAAAGCACATGCATTCTTCGGATTACATGTCACCGGTGGGCTCCTGATGCCTTTCTTGCCAACTCTCAAACTGATTTATCTCTCTAGGAAAACAGCTTGTATAGACAGTTCAATTCTGGTCAATACAATTTATTGATCGCAACAAAAGCATATGAAGATGTAGCACTTCCTCAAGTATCCGTCGTCATACTGTGAGACTTCGGGTGTTCCTCACTTTCACGGCAGCCACCTGAACAATAGACAGATTTGATGTTTTTGAAAGTCAACTGTTTCACGTTTTTGCTCGTAGTCACATTTTGGAAAGAAGAGGGCACTTGATTCATATGATCGAAGAGAACAGCAACGCCCATAGACATGCACTTTCAAGGGTCTCTCTAAACGCGGAAATGCTCCGTTGGAGTACCAGCGTCAATTACGAGTCTTTTTGCAAGATCCCACCGGAGCCTTTGTACGAAAGCAGCGATGCGTATAATTCGGATAGCGAAGATGACCATGATATGAACTTGGTGCAGGACCCTCTAACGAGTGATTTTTTAGAAAAGCATCATGCAACTAGAACGTTACTTTGCTACGTCGATCGTCTAGCGCTATCAAACAGGATCTCAAGATGCACTGATTTCCTGGAGTACGCGAGGTCTCAAAACACTGGTTGTGTGGAATGGTTTTGCACAGTGAGACTGCCTGGCACTCCCATTGATACATTTTCTGGTCCTTGCTGTCCTTCACGCGGTCTGGCTCGTCGTGAAGTATGCTATTCGGTTTGCCGCCAGCTACAGCACCTAGGAGAACTTGATTCGTCACTTTTTCCTCATCCGCGGACCTCAAGCGTATTTTTGGGCCAGGATAACGAAGTCGAGGCCTCGGTTGGCCCAAGTTATAAACGGCTCTACATTCCACTCTCCCCGGACTTTTGGGCAATATCCATTTCCCGGCCGCCTTATCCTGATTTTCTATATCCTTGTATCATTTCGATAGTGACTCCTGGGACTGGTATAGAGGAACGCACGCCAATATGTATCCTTACCCGAATTCCTTTGCCTCATCTTCCTTGCCTTCAACTTTTTCATTTTGGCAATCAACTAGAACTCAATATTCACAGAGTACTCCCCGTGAAACTAGAAATGAGCCAACTTGAACTGGTCCACAGGTTCACGGTCAAATTTTGTCGAATCATATTGAATAAACCATTCGAATCTTCCTCTTGGAAAAACATGGGTTATTTTCTCCTACCTATGAAACGAAGTTGGATTCCACCTTCGGAAACTGATCAGCAACCGTCGTACTCCTTTGCCACCGATATTGATTGGCATACAGTCTCTCTCGCATCAGAGACTTGGGCCGTCCCTTTCACCGACTTGATTGATCTAAGACGGGAATTAGAGGATGCTGTAGTCCAGGATCGAGCAGTGGAGTTTACTTACCGATGCGAGATTAATCGTATCAGGAATGACATGACACCACTCAGCGAAATAGACGACAAACCGACAGGGTGCTCGTTACTGAAATATGCTGCATTCGCAGCAGATGAACGCTTTGAAAATGGTGGCAAGACACTGCTTGAACAGTGCCACCGTCGTAGGAAAGCCTTCCACGGAATATTAGAGCCAAATCAGCCAATTTTAGAGGTGACAAGAATTTCTGGTGCGACAAATTGTCTCAATCCACGGATCCCTTCTTATAATAGTGCTCCAGAGAAGGTGATCCAACGTAAGTTGCATCTGCTTATGTTGTGTAATATATTGATCCTTCTGTTCAGTATTGATTCCGGAGTACAGTCGTAAATTGACCATTCCGGCAAGGTCCTTACACTACAATAACATTTTTCTCCGTAGATGTGCTCATAAATTTATGATTTCAGTGCCATGCGGATGGGCTATCTGCTCCCTTCAATTATGCGAAGGATCGATGAATTTCTCCTCGTCATGCAGTTGAATTCCAAGATTCTAGATCACTGTGTTAGAGATGATTTACTTGTGATTGCCACTGCGTCGCCTCTAGCAGGAAATGAGTATAATTATGAGCGATTAGAATTACTGGGTGAGCAAGTTTGCTTCAGTACCTGGCTGTCCGTTCTTATCACTCTCAAGGGGATGCCTTCCTCAAGTATCTCTCTAGTCTTTATGTGTATGCTTTGAATCCCTATGATTCCGAAGGAGAGCTGCACACCTCCCGACAAAGATATATCAGCAATCAACAGCTTTGCGACATCACCAGCTTGATTGGGCTCCCAGGCTACATCCAAGTGAAACCATTTAACCTCAAGTCTTGGATGCCTCCTGGAATGCGACTGGAAGATCCTCAGAGGAAGACGAATTCTACTGCCGAGTCGACAGGGTCTACAAACAATGTCACGTCCTCAGAAAAGAATCTGGCATCCAGAAAATCGAAGGAGCCCATGACTCAGGATCTAGGAAAACGCCCCAGAAATCGAAAGAAGTATTCAAAGCAAAATACCCCTCTGTCGTCCATTGCAAGCAAGGTAGCTACCCCGTTACGCTCTCTGTATTTGGGCTATTGATCATCTTTTTAGACCGTAGCTGATGTCGCGGAAGCCATCATAGGCGCAGCATGTATCTCGGGCGGACGTGATGCAGCGCTTAGAGCTGCGAAAGCATTGATGATACCATTTACCGAGATAGAAGAGTGGTCCGATCTTGGTCGTAAAGACTGTATTCCCCTTGCAAGCACAGGCCACCGCCTGGATGCCTTGGCGATTACCGCTATTGAAAACATTATTGGGCATACAGTTCAGAAAACTCACCTCCTTGCTCTAGCGCTGGTAAGTCTCCGTAGTCTAACTGTTGCACACTGAAAACAATTTCGTACAGACTCATTCCGCTATTACCACCGTGGAGATGAAGAACCACCAACGCCTTGAGTTCATTGGCGACGCGGTCTTAGACTATTGTGAGGACCTTCATTTTTCTGTCGAAGCTAAAGTCAAATCTCGCAATGCTAACAGTGGTCGTACGCTATCTATTTGATAAGAACCAACGTGCATCACCAGGTGATCTCAGTATACTGAAAGTGCGTGTGCCTCGTTCATGAACAATGAATTCCTCGGCTCATTGCATGAAGAGCATGATGGTGTCAAATTCAACTCTCGCTGCTATCTGCGTTTGGTCAGGATTGCACAGATTTATCCATAGTACCCAACAAATTGGTAAAATTATCCGAAATTATGAAGAAGCATTGCACGCACAGCAGACAACACTGCTGTCTGAGGCCCACAGGGAAAGCAGATCAATGATCCAATATTGGAAGGATCTTGATGCCCCTAAGGTGTGTGGAATTAGTCGGAATTAGTCACGATGTCCCATTTATCTGTTTGTCTACCAGGCGCTTTCAGATGTAGTGGAATCCATAATCGGGGCTGTTTTAATTTCAGATAACTTTTCTCAGATGGGTGTTGATACCTTATTCACCACTCTACTTCTACCCTTTTATGAGAAATATATCTAGTTCAGTCATCCTTTGATCAATTCATCCTAAGTAGCTTCTGAGCATGGTTGTCGATCTGCATAGACAGAACCAGCTTAAGACTTAAACATGGTAGAATCTATATTAGATAAACGATGGAGGTTCTCTGAAAAGAATAGGTTCTTATAGAAAACTCCGTCCCGTAGTTCTTGTTTCAGGTAGCAGACTTTCTCCTGCAAAAACAGGTAAATAAATTGGACAAGAGGTGCAACCAGTCATACACACAATTGCCACCACGAGGCAACAAAAGGAATAGAGAATCCAGTCATAAGGTATGCAGTGACTTTAAGTCCGAAAATGCCCTTGTTTTGGCTGGTAGGGAAATTAAAGGGCAAATGCTGGAAAACCTCGCGTCAGCGCTACTGGCGCAAGGAGAAAATAAAACACACGTGGTAATGACCATGGGCATCACGAACGGGAGAAGTAGTGTGCAGAGATCTTGTACGAGCAATGGTTTGACGAGTTGAAACGCGAGTAATGAGGGCCAACGACATGACCAAGTGAGAGGTATCTGCTACTGTTGTTACTAATATGTACCGGAACCAACCGGAACATGGAGCCTTCACCATGATGTTCCCACGCCCATTTGAGAAGTGTCAAACACTACAGTTGACCTCTGTCATGGCCTGGGGCTATCAGAAACAGAATAGAAGTGTTCTTTAAGTAGTTAGAAGTATCTAGATGATTCATCAAGCCTCTTATACCTCTCAGATTGTTGAAATTGGTGCTAACCCCTCATCATCAATGTTATACATATTGTATGACATTATTTCTTTTAGAACCTTCTATCTTCTTTTTTATAACTATGTGATCATGTGACTGTGACTTGCATGATACATCATGTAACAAGTTTGTGAAATTTGTAATCATAATGTCTTGTTAAACTCTAATCCTAGATAAAAGAGAAATAAAAATAAAATATAGTCTAATATTTACCTTCATCAGGTATAAGTTTTAATTATATGATAGAAACAACTTGTATATGGACTATCACTATTATATATATATATCTTTGTGTCTGATAATTAAACCTCAGACTTAATAACATTATTTATCATTAATATCCATATTGATCTTAATTATTATTGAACTTTTGAATCACTTCTAAACTTCTGAGAGTATACCTAAGATTCAGATATTACAAACAAGTGAGTAGTTTATTTTGTGATAATGATAATGCTAAATAGTTAGATATTTTAATGGAATATTGTTAGATAACAAGAGCTTATTAGTTAGTAGTTGGAAAAAACAAATTGATAGTTATAAAGAAGCTTATAATAGTCTGTAGTAGTATTATAAGAGTTTAATAATATTATAGTGAAATATTAGTATAAAACTTAAAAGATAAAATAAAAAAACTACAAGATTAACTTGAACTTAAATAAATAATTTAGATAAAATAAAAGATTCTCTTATATCTACTTTCTTTTTTAGATTATTATAACTCAAAGTAAAAAATACTAGTTAAAAGTTAATGTTTTGAAAATCTTCTAATTAAATAAACTACAAAGTTGAAATAATAAAACTTGACTACTTTATTAGATATAAAAATATTCATAGTATTCTTTTATGAGTTTGTTTCTAATCTAAAATCTTTTTACTTGATTAAGTATTAATATCTCTTATAATACCAATAGCTATTTAGAATTTTTTCTATTTTCTACTTTTTTTCTTTATTAATAATAATGAAATTAAAAAGAAAGTTAAAATATTTTCCAAAAATAAAGTTATTAGTAGTAGTAATTAGCTCAACTACTTAAAATACTAAATATTTAAAAGTATTAAATTATAAATAAAGTAATTTTGACTCTAAGTAGATAATATAATAAACTATATAATTTGTTACAAACTTCATTTAACTTGTATCTTTATAACCAGTAGATTGATTTTCACAAACCAAGTTATGTTAGAAAGCTCTAAATGAGGGTTATCTATATATATATGGAATATACAAAAGCAACAACAAATAACTGAGATATCAGGCTATCAGTAACTATAAAAGCTTTGTTTGCTAATATCTCAAGAATAGATTTATATGATCAAACTTGTATTGAAAAGTACTCATCAAAATATTTCTAATGATATATAATATATCTTATAACAATAAGTATTGATAAAGATATAAGTATATTAATATAGTAATATAATTAGTTATCTTCTAAAATTATTCTGATAGCTGTTATAACAGATAACAGCTTCTATCAGGTACAAGTTTTGATTATATAATGAAAATAACTTGTATATAAACTATCACTCTTTTGTATATATACTTCTGTGTCTGAAAATTAGACTTTAGACTTAACAACATCAATTATTTCTGTTAATACTACTAATTATCTATTATCATTATTTTCTTATACTAAACCTCTAAAATATTATTAAGTTTAAGTATTATAACTAATGAGTAGCTTATTTTATAATAGTTTGTTAAGTTTATTCTTGTATTCTCTATTGCTGTTGTAATAGAGTATAAGTAGAGTGTTTATTTTAGATATGAGATCTAAGAGATCTTTTAAAGAAGG
>Ga0157357_1000069_pt1 | contig 37384 bp, 52 predicted proteins | sample AttcapACBM1_FD_111485 | JGI IMG/M metagenome (GOLD analysis project Ga0157357, IMG submission 111485) | Fungus gardens microbial communities from leaf cutter ant in Botucatu, State of Sao Paulo, Brazil - Atta capiguara ACBM1 | ecosystem: Host-associated > Fungi > Mycelium > Unclassified ... | reverse complement strand
TAATTGTAGGTGAATGACATTGTCCAACTTTCAGCACTAATCACTTCAACACGTGATCTAGGTCACGTGAATGCTAATAAGCAACATAAAAAACTAGATTACAGAGCTGCATAATGAAAAATCAAAGGTCTTTGTCAACGTAATTGGCCATAGGGTCCTCTGCCATACGACGGGCCATCCGGTAGGCCTCTGTCAAACAGTGAGCACCTGAACAAGGCTGGATAAAGGAACACTGACCAAGTTCCTCCTCAGTCACATCGTGAGTTCCTGTCTCCAACACACCCCTGCGCCGCTTGCTAGAACGGTCATCTTCATCCCCTCCTTTCCGCTTCTTCTCTTCGGCCAAGGCACGAGCTAACCGATCCTTGTCTAATCGTACATCTCCTTCTCCAACACGTTTCTTGGAATAGTTCTGTTCCACTTTCGCAAATTCCTCCTTATTGGCCTCCTCGTGTGAGAAAGTAACAGAGGAAGTAGAGGCAGTGAGCAGAGTCTGTGCAGATGATGCTTTTGCTGCCTCGATACCAGCCTTACCAGCACAATATGATACATGAACAGTAGACCAGCAACAGGCGTATCCCCATATACCGCTCGACGTGTCATACCAAGATCCCCAAACAGTAGTGTGATTGTTGACGAAGACTATTAGGGAGTGAGTGAGGGTGCAATGAAGAAAACCGTGATTACATTACCATCCTCGGGATATTTCGATTTGTTCTTCACTCTTTCTCTACCTTTGACGACCTGACCCGACCGAGAATACTCTACATAATCTTCCGTCTGTCCTTGCCGGAGTTCACGTGGCGCTACCTGAAGGTATTCTTCGCCCCCATATTTCGCCAGAATGCCAACCTTAGTAGTGTCTTTCAGCTCAGCTTTTTTCTCCTTGAATTCTTTGTGCAGCAACTCCCCAGCAGTTGGATTTGCATTCAGATGCACATCATTTCCACGTGCGGCAGCATTCCATGCAAACAATTGAAGGTTTTGCACATCTTCAACTTCACCAGAGTAACGGAAGAAGTTTTCCCCAGCAAACTTCGCCTGTACAACAGAATGAGTGTAAAATAAAAGTAAAAACCGATGCCAACTTACATCTTCCGGTGTCATGTTCTTGAGCGGTGCATCACGCATAGAACGAGTCTTAGGGTCATAGTATGCGCTTTCCGGATCCAGATTAATAAGGTACTTGGCGGTATCCTCACGAATACGCAAATTTCTGACCGTAATACGGGTCTTCGTATCCAGTTTTTGGCCTACGGCGTCTGCCGCGTCTGCATACTTATCCTCATCAGCATCCTCCTCGTCACTTGAACCAAAATCAGGATCCCCTGACTTCCCCTCTGCTTTCCCAGCCTTAGCAACCTTCCGTACAGCAGCCAAATCCGTTGTCGTTTGCTTATCGATTTCCTCCTCACGGAGCTTCTGTCTGGCGGTTTCCATTGCTGCATATTGCTCGTACACCCTTGAATGCTCAGCTGGATCGAAGCCATTGTATCTGTCCCGCTTTGCATCATAGCCAACAACGATATCTTGCACGATATCATCAGCTTGAATATCCTTGTTCGTGAATTTGGCACCCTTCTTCCTGGGTCTCTCTAGGCAGTCTTTTCTTGCATGCGTCATGGAACCACAATTTTCACATGCACCTTTACGATATCTCTTTGCTGCAGGAGCAGCTTTCGCCCCTCGGTCGTACCAATTATCAAGTTTGGATTTTTCCTGCTCTGGCCGACGCTGATGGCTCAACGAGGGTGCACCAGTATCAAGGTACCAGGGTGCCTGTGAGATATATTCTAATCAAAATGTCAAAGAGATATATTGGAGAGATAAAGACTAGTATACATACGGGGAATATGAGGATTAATGGGCTTTCCTTCTTCATCGAGGGCAGCCGGTGCCGTACCCGCTTTTCGGGCGGCATCAAGATCCTTCTGTCTCCGAAAGTCCTCGCGCGATACCTTGCCAACAGCTATAGAGCAGCCAAATATTAGACTGTCTCATTGTTGGAGTGGGGGAACATACACACTGGCTGAGGCCATAATGGTTGTAGATTATATGTACAGAACAGAACGTCTGTTCCAAATTAGGTAACTATATTTACCGTTGTGTACATCAATTACCTAAGTCCACGAAGCCGAGCCACATCTAACAAAACGGAGTCTGTCGTCCCTTTTAACTTGGTTCTCATATCCTCCTCACTCATTTCGGAATACATTCTCCACTTTGTCAGTGTTTCATCTTCAACATTCAGTGCTCGCACAATATTTGCCAGATATTCGAGATCAGACGCTAGTTGCGCCGCGCCCGAAACAGAGAGTGACGAGATTTTCGGTAGAACCTCTTGTACAACATATGCGAGAAAGGTATGTCCAAGCGAGAGGAGCCACGCAGAAGAAATGGCCTCAGGATCAACGATGGTGGACTTTGGAGTGTAGGATACGGAAGCCCGCCGAATGTGACCCCCACTCGAGACAGTTGGTGTCTCTAGTGCTGTTTGTTCAGTGAAACCTTTCAACATTTCATAGTCAAGATGGGGAAGTGTCCCAGGAGAAAATGAGAGAGCGTCATCATCTGCATATAATTCAAAAAGCCTCGGTAAGTTAAGCAACCCTTCTGCAACTTTCTGCATTACTTCGCTGGGTAGCAAAGAGAAGGTGGGTACCTGAATTTCGTTCTCATCGGTGGCAGACTTTGACTTGGGATCTCCCGGTGCAGACCACAAGGACAAGGATGAATAGAAGTTGAGGTGCCGACATAGCGGTGAGAGAATCGACTGCTGAAGTGTGGTCTGGCAGGTCTGGGCGAAAAGAGACAATGATCTACGAGCGTTAACAAGCAATGGTTCAGGCAATTGATATGAATGACCAGCTCGAGAGTGCACAGGACCATTCCCAACAGATTCCAGCAGGGTCTGAAGCTCCACAGAATTGAGTGTTGACTGCTGGAGCAGCTGATTCTCGCCCCGGGCTGGGCTGATACTGAAGTTGACTGGATCGTCGCGGACCATTCTGAAGTTCGTCGCAACTTGACATAGATGACTTCGTAACTTTGTCTCGAACCCAGACAGCCGCTCAGATACAGTTCGGGCGGATAACAGTAGGTGAAGGCACAGCTGGATATTAGACCAGTCATGAGCACTGTAATCCATACCTGCCAGATCTTCATCGCCTGCGGGTGTCTTCGCAGACGAACTGGTCTGGAATATCATAGCTTGTAACTCCGTGGTCCACAGCTCCATGAACGACTTGAAAAAGTTGTCCAGAGCCCAGACGAGCCCAACAGCTCCGTAGCCATGTGTAAACGCATTGCACCTGCTCATACTACCCTCTGCCAATCCAAAGATATCTACAGCACGCTCTCGTAGCAACCGAGGCCGGTCAACTTCCCCCACCCGTCCCGGTGAGTCACCGATTGTGATCTCCACAAGAGAGCGCTCCAGAAAGCGCTTCTCGAGTGAGCCATAATCAATTTGAAAATCAAGGAAGGGCTGGAATAATTCCTGTTCCCACTCCATGATATCTGCTGCCCAGGAGAGAGCCTGTTGTATCGTCCCACCGCTCACGCTTAAGCCAGACCGATGATGTCCAGGACGCCATGACATTGACATTCGGCTAGATCTTCGGCGAACGTGTGCCGGTTTCTCAGCATTGCTGGACCGTCGTGGTATTGGTTCGCTTTTCACAAATCTAACCTTTTCCATTATTTTGTCGACTGAAATGGCAAAATCCTCTGTTAGACGTAGTGTAACGATAAGATCTGCGAGTGCAGTGTCATGCTTCTTGTTGGCGAGGGCAGATAATCTTTGGGGATAAGTAGGTTGGAGGGAAGACAGTGTTGATGCGATAAAAGAGGATAGGATTGTACATGGATCAGGAAAAATGGAGCATATGGACGCACGCTCGACATTCAAAAGGGAAAAGAATGACTCGTAGAATTTGCTGAGGAATTCTGTGAATGGCTGGTGAGTCTCTTGCATCGTATATTGTCCTGAAGGACTTTCGTCACAGTCGATGAGTTGAGCAGTTTGCCATAAGTTGAGTATGTTGGATCTGCGTGCGGCGTAATAGTAGTTGCAGAACTCGGACTCGCGTTGAATGACAGAAAATATTGCAAAGTATTCTTTACAATTTGCTATGTCTTGTGCATTAATGGCGGATACAAGCGCTGAACTAAGCGATGCTTCCAGCTGATTTTGAAGATTCACCATGAGATTCCGTCTGAGGTCATACTCAGGTGTGTTTTGAAAGACCACCATACTCTTGCTCGCTTCCGAAAGTCGCTCTGCTGCTTTGGCATAATTCTTCTCTACGATCAGGGAAGTTACCTCCAGCTCGAGGGTACTCCAACTCTCCGCCTCCTGTAGAACCTCCCGGGCGGACTCCATCCTAGTTTTTATGAGGTCCAAATTATGCAATTGCTTGAGAATACCGTCGGTGATTGGTGGTACTGTCTCGTGTGTCTTGCGAAGGACATCAGCTAGGTTGTTCTGCAATGTCAATGCCCCATCCCTCATAAAATGAAGATCATACGCCAGACGTGGTACCCCACGCGATATATCGTCCATGATGCTCTCTAATCGAGTCGACGAGTCTTCGGAAGCCATGTCCAAGGCCGTAAGGAGTTGGGTAATTTGCTGGTCAAGTCTGACGAGTTCCACAGCGCTGGGATCTTCCGTGTCGTCGGAATATATGAGAGTGTCGTTGATCCAAGAGACGACATCGTCATACTGTTCAATCGAGTCGATGTCGACCACCTGACTTACAGATGTTGACATTGAGGTTGAGAACAGTGCCTTCTGTTCTGGTTTACTTTGGACTACTGTATTTAGCTCACATCAGAGGTGACATCATCTAGAGATCGCTCATTTAACTAAGGTACGTGGTATAGAAGAGGTATGACTTCAATAGAACCAAGTTCTGGGCTATCTGGTAGCCCCATATTTTCCCAGCAAGGCGTACACAAGTATGAAGGGCTCTCTCCTAGTCGAATATCATTCACAATTGACCACGCGGCAGGTGATTTCGAGCAGGCTCGACAAATATCCAGGAGCTGCGGTGTGTGTTGCAATAAGATTGGATAGCCTGTTTGTGGATCCGAAGGGTGTATCGCCCTGAAAGCTCTGAATTCAGTACTGCTCGTGCTTATCTCCGCTGACGTTTGTGCACCTGATTTGTTCAATGACAACAAAATGCTCGCAGTTTCCCCGATGCAACAGCCAATAGGGCTCATTGATACGAAAATACATAGATGACAGTGATGTCTCAGCCAAAGAACTGGTAGCTCGTTCCATGGGCGTCTTGAGTTTGGACTGGGTCACAAGATGATTTACGAATTTTCTATCTTCATGATGAGAATAATAAACCAATAGTTGACTCCATCATTCATACCTGGCATAGTCATTCTCCCCATAAGCTACTCCTTCAATACATAGGACACATCCAGAGTCTTCCTCAGGCACATAGTTGCGGACAGATTCATTCTGGCTGGATGGGATACAGCTAGCGTAGGGTGCACATGGAACAGCCTTGCACAACTCATCCAGCGTTTGAGATGACAAGAACGCGTGCTGAGACAGGCGAGTGACATAACACGGGCTCCATGGGATCTTGTCGTATATTGTGACGAGTATGATGGCCTCTTGTTCGCTTGCAGCACACTTGACTTGACTTGATTCGTTAAGTTTCTGGATCATACATACATAAGGGGAGAGTTTTCGACGCGAAAAGGCACCGCAAAGAGTTTCACCAAGGTGTCATATGCGTTTTGGTCAGAATTACGGGACGTTCGGATAAAGGCAGCTGCTTCCGCAGGGAAGCTGTCTGTGATGTCAGAGTGGGATATTCATTCGAAAACTCGAGCCTCACTTCCAGCTGGAGAGCTTGATAGTATTGATGTTATCGTGCAGAATCTGGACCTCTGGAGGTAATGTGTCTGGCGCAGAAAACTGGCCCCTGCGAGTAGCTCTTCTATCTTTATTCGATACTAGGCTTAGAGCTGCAGCTATTCGATCTTGGTCTTTGAGCAAGAAAGAAGACATTGTTGGATCGGCCCATGTCTCTTGGAGTGTAGATTTTAGATCTCGGACGCTGAAGTCGTGTATAATGTCCGAAAAGCAGGTACACATCAGAGCCTTACCTACATTCACTGACGAGGGCCATTTTCCTGTCTTCGGAAATCGCAGACCATTGCTGTTCAAGCTGGAGTACACTGGCCTTACTTTGACCAGAAATTGCTTGCATAGTTTTCATGACTTGAATTGGCTCAGAATCTGGGCCGAAATGTGACTCTAGCAGTTTTGGGAGGCTGACATCCATGACGGCTCAAGTAAGGCCTAAATGGATGACCGATCTACGTTTGTTTTGTCAGCTGCTTTTCCATGACCTATAAAACTTGTCCGAAATCCCCCCCAAAGCATCATTACTCTTAGCCATTCAAACCTTCGCTTTCATGATTCCACCACAGTTCATTGTATCCCTTGGATGCCTCGTCGCTCTTTCTTCTGCCCTCCCATGGAACGATCAACCTCATAACACCAACATCAATGATGGCTCCAGTGTGAGTATTAAACCCGATTGTGTTTTGATCATTCACTCATGAGGCATCCAATATAGAGCACAGACTGTCAGTCTGGTAGTGGATACTTAAGCGAGCAGAACAACATCCTTGCAGACTGTTCAAAAGTTCTCAATGCAGTTCTTCCGTCGGTTCAGGACGCCAAACCTTCTTCTCTATCCCATGGGCTTGAGCAAACAATATCTCAGAAGGATGCTGGTGACGTTAAATTTGGACCATCCTTTTTGGCTGATCACCCCGTCCCCGAGGCCGAAGTTTTCCAGGTGGATGACTCTGCCAACATAAGTCACCCTCAAGGATCCGGCTCGTTAGGCAAACCCTCGTACAAGCAAGTTACCAGTGAAACACTTACAGACGAGAGGGACTCCTTCGAGAATCGCATAGAAGACGACCAGAATCTGGGTACCCTGTATGCTGACGACAAAGCCGACAACGTGGATTCTGGCCATGGTGCTGACGGTGCTAATAATGCCAATACCGACGACAAAGACAGGAAGGTTGGGCTCCAAAGTGATCTGAGTAGGCTCAAGTTCACGCGTCGGGAAGACGTCGCTGTCTCTGAGTCACCTATTCCCACTCCTAAACCATCTAAGGTTCCTCCTGGTCACACACATCATGTTGACGTCGACGACGACGAAGGGGAGGAGTAGCTTTCACTATGCACTTATCATAGTCCGCCATTGATATTACATTCTGATATAAATTATACATACATATTGTAACATATTGTAATCGAGGTTGCCCTGGCAAATCTAATAAGTCTGATCTATCAGACTTGACTAGCATCAAAACTCGTTGAAGCGGCTGGCCATGTTCCACCTGTCCCGTTCATGCTAGTCACAAATTGATCCCAATCCGTGATGCTATGAGATTCAACGTTAGCCTCTCTTCGAGGCCAAAAGAGTATGACTTACTTGAAATCACTTGGCACATTTGACCAAAGTGCAGTTATGTCTTGGCTTGCATCGAACGATAAAGATGACAGCGACTGGTCCTGAATGGAAAAGGCTGCCGACACCTGGTCGTCAGGGTGTGATTCAAACAAATCACCGATGCTATTTGAAGATGCGTCAGGGAAGCCCTGTCCACGGGGCATCGAGCCACCGAAAGTCTGAGGCACTGGTCCTGAACTTATCTGTCCTAGTGTAAGGGTGTTCAAGCCCCAGGCATCGGGGCCCTCTGTTGAGAAAGCCGGCTCTGCAACAGAGGGACTGGGATTGAGCCCTGGATAAAGAAATTGCTGATTATTTGAATGTGAGATGTGTGGTGTCTGCAGCGACAAGGCAAATGGTGCTGCAGGACCCTGTTCCGACAATGATCTTGATCTCGGAATTCTTTCGGAAATGACTTTCATCGGAGGGGAATTTTGTAGCCATCCTTTAGGCTGACGTGGTGGTCTGGACTTTTGTGGACGCAGTTGGTTCAGCGAGGTTGTTGGATCAGTCCATTGCCGCTGTCGTGGGCGGGGTTTCTCATCTCGTTGGCGCTTTGTGGAGACATATTTGGGAAGAGGTCTTTGACCTTCATGATGTGTCGCGAGATCTGTTAGAATGTCACTAGAGAAACTTCAGTTTTGCATACTTCCGTGATAGATATATACCCACGAGAATCTGCCGGCTACATGCCACCTAATGAGCTGGGTCAACGGATGTAGTACTTGACTTCGTAGTATCTTACGTTTTTTCCATAGCTCGCAATGCATCCATGCATCTTTGAATATCTTTCATCTCTTTCTCAGGATCCGTTTGAAGACCCGCTCTACGGCCGCCATACATGTGCAACAGCAGTACAATCCCTGAAGCATAAGCAGAAATCTGTTGAAAGGAATACGTATTAGGCATTTCGAAGATGGTAAGTAGAAGCATCCACTCAACGAATATATTGGGATACGGGTATATCCACCCAGGGCCCTTTGCATCGAGGAGGTGACTACATGTACGTGCCGCATTTGTACATATTGCCAGCGATGGGAACGACAGTGAAGTTGTTTTGTGGATGAAGGGGCGATGTATCTGAATTTGAAGGTAGTAAAATGTTGAATGGATAAATGCGGATTGATGTAGGAATGGATTTTCGGGTTGATTTGGATCCCATCGCACTGAAAAACCGCAATTCAGGAAAATCGTATCATGAAGAAACGAGACGAACAGTGATCTGGTAGAGAATCCTTCCACTTGTTCATGGATGAGTCCAATTCGGTTACTACGCGTTCCTTCCACTGATCTCCAATGAGCCCTGTTAGAAGCTTAGACTTTTTGTTGGAATACAACGTCCGTAGTGTGAAAGCAAGTATTTCGCAAAGCCGCAGCTGAGCGTTAAATGCAGTTACTTTGGATGGTTTTCCAGGAGGCTGTTTCCAACTCTGTTCTGGATCCTCGCACTCCCAGTATTCATCGTCGACTTCTATTGGAAGATCTGCATCGAAACTTGGGAGTGGATGAGCAAGAGTAAGAGAACAGATGGAATCTGACACACTCTTCATCTTGTATTGCACAGGTTCGGCCAACGAACGAGCTTGTCAACCTATCATAGGTTATAAGACACCTAAAATAAAGAGTGGGTGAGTTCAGGTTGAAAGAACACATCGTATATATATATACCAGAAACATCGCTTCCAGAGCTCACTGGCTATAGTGGGTCTTTGGTCACCCCGGCGCCGATGTGCTCCACGCTCCTGTGCAAATCTCAGGGCCAGTGCCACCAGACTCCAGCCAGCCTGAGGAAGGGAGGATGCCAGTAGGTATGGGATGACCAACTGACTGGACATTCATTTCTTCCTATGGCAGGAGGAAGTCATCACTTACGCAGAAATACTGTAGATCATACAAACTGGCTCTATCGAGTATTTTGTTCCTCATCAAGCGTGTCTGTCGGAAGAATTTGAAGCCACTTGAAAGACCAGTTTTGTCATTTGGGAGGGTGACACGTGGGTCATTGGTACATCTAGATGCCAGTGCACAGACCATGAGGACAACTTGACCAAAACCTGTGTCGTGAAGGTGTAAATCATTTGCGAGGTCTCGTTCAAAGGTTGGGCGATGGAGAAGGGGAGCGTAGAGATTGAGACGTTCATAATAGAGAGATACTAAATGGTCTAACAAATCTTTGTCTGGAAATTCAAATTGAGGGAGGTCTGAATTAACGTGTTCGACTTCCCACTGCTTCTTGTTCAACGCAAACCATGGTTGATGAGAGATGAGGAAACTCACAGAACGAAGGTCCCAAAAAAAAGGGCGGCGAATGTTTTTTCCGGAAGAGACCTCGACCCCGATTGTTTCGGTTTTGACGGCAGTCGCATGCTGCATCAGCATGAACGCGCTGAAATGTTGGCTGTGTGATAGATAGGCTTTAAATAGCTGGAATGACTCACCTCGACTTACCAAAGAATCTGTTCTCGATGGTGTCTATAGCCAATTTGCTCAATTGCCGAGACAAACCAATATGTGCTAGATCCTCTTCTTCTGATGAGCCTTGACTCCCAACTGTGGGTGATGCATGGAAAGCTACAGAGTCCGGCAAGGTCTGCGGAGTAGGATACAGGATATCTGCGACAGGAGTACTGCGAGAGTAGCTAATGCTGGGAGGAGTGTGTGCGCCGTGTGCACTCTTAGGTGAATTGGAGGATGCAACAGACTGCTCAATGTCGAGCTCCGGGCGGATCTGTGACGCCAAACTGAGTTGCTGCGGATGGAAGGGGAAATGTCGTACACTGCGGAGGAGTTGTTCCATTTTGTCTAGGCGGTCTTCTAAGACTTGAATATATCTAGATTGACTTTGAGATAGACAACCAAAAGATCTAGTACTAGCCTACCCTTTCTCCATTTCTTTCTTCAGATTGAAATTATGTCGGTGAGGACGAGAACATAAACGAAACTGGAATCAAGCACCTTGCTAGCATGTCGTGGAATGTCATGGGTGCATTTGAGATTATAGGTAGTGCAATTAGAGCACATCTTGTTGGGCATCTCAGCACTATCACCTAGGAGCGCTGAGTTTTGAGGACGTGTGAAGGGTTCTTCGTATCTTACATCTGACTAGGGTATGTAGTTAGAAGCGAGGCGACAAGAGAATTAGGAGGGTACATACTCTTCTTCCGCCTGCAGATATCGCAGGCGCCATGTAGACGGCGTCTTTTAACGTGGTGTTCCTGATGCTGAGCATTACTTGGACCGTCGTCGTCGTCGGATGGCATTGTGAAAGGTTTGAAGGGTTTGTAATTACCGTTATCTGCAGTATTTGTTCTTGGAGGAGGTGCCAAATACTTGCCAAGGCACTCGTTAGTAGACGTTGGTTAGAGGAACGAGGAATGCTTGCAGCTACGCGCACGACTCTTGCTGCGAGTCCTTATAGACTTGTAAAACCAAATCCATCTTTGTTCCGTTCTGTTATCAGCTCATCAGTTCGTCCTTCTCTTTCTACTCCGGCTCTTCGGTCATCGATTACTGGCTCTCCCGTTTTCGCATTTTCCACTTCTCTCTCTCGTACCATGTCTGCTCACCATCTCGCAGAATCTACTGTGCGCCCAGAAGCCGACAAAGTTCTCCAGGACATTGCAAACTATGTCCACACCTACCAGATCGATTCGGAGCTTGCTTTTGAGACTGCTCGACTCTGTCTAATTGATACCATTGGCTGTGGCCTCGAAGCTCTTCGTTTCCCTGAATGCACGAAGCTCTTGGGTCCTGTAGTTGAGGGAACCATTGTTCCCAATGGTTTGTACCTCCAGTATCTATTACCCTCCATTTATATATTGGTCCGAATCTTTGCATGTAGGTACTCGTGTGCCCGGGACTAATTACCAGCTTGACCCCATCCGTGGCGCCTTCAATATTGGTGCTCAAATTCGCTGGCTCGACTATAATGATTGTTTCCTCGCTGCTGAATGTCTGTTTTCTTCCTCATCACTCTAACCAACCACTGACCTTCAGATCCAAACAGGGGGCCACCCATCTGATAATCTCGGTGCCATTCTGGCTGTGGCCGATCACCTCGCTCGCCAGGGGCAAGCCTTGACCGTCCGCGATATCCTCGAGGCTATGATTAAAGCACACGAAATTCAGGGTGGTCTTGCTCTCCTTAACTCGTTTAACCGCGTCGGCCTTGATCACGTTGTACTCGTCAAGGTTGCCTCTACCGCTGTCGTTTCCAAGCTACTAGGTCTTAGCCGCGACCAAACCATCGACGCTGTCTCTCAGGCCTGGGTTGATGGACAATCCCTCCGTACTTACCGTCACGCTCCTAACACTGGCCCTCGTAAATCTTGGGCTGCTGGTGATGCTTGTTCTCGGGCAGTCAATCTCGCTCTTTTCGTCAAGAAAGGTGAGAAGGGTCTTCCTTCTGTTTTGACTGCCAAGACTTGGGGCTTCTACGACGTTCTTTTCAAGGTGTGTACGCTCGTTCATCTGTGAGAAGTGTCATATCTCATGTTTGACTTCACAGGGCAAACCCTTTGAGTTCCAGAGGCCTTTCAGCTCTTACATCATGGAGAACGTTCTCTTCAAAATTTCCTACCCTGCAGAGTTTCACGCTCAGACTGCCGTTGAGGCTGCACACACCATTTACAACAAGCTCAAAGCTCTAGGAAAGACTTCTGATGATATCAAGAGCGTTAGGATTCGCACTCAAGAGGCCGCCATTCGTATCATTGACAAGCAAGGTCCTCTTGACAATTTTGCTGACCGAGAGTTTGTGCTTAGTGTGGTTTATGTCATTATAATTATAATCTCATTCTTCCCCCAGTCACGCGATCAACTACATGGTTGCTTATCCTCTCATCTTCGGTGAATTGACCTCTGACAGCTAGTAAGTTTTGTGGTTTCTGTACAGGCCACCACATTCTTATTCTCGGTCTTCAGTACTGACGCTTCTGCTGCTGACCATCGCATCGATGCCCTTCGCGCCAAGATCTACTGTGTCGAGGACAAGCGCTTCAGCGTCGAATATCACGATCCTGAGAAACGCTCTATTGGCAATGCTCTCCTCGTTGAGCTTAATGATGGTACTGTCCTCGATGAAGTCGAGGTTGAATATCCCATTGGCCACAAGAGGCGTCGTACTGAGGGTACCCCTCTCTTGATCAACAAATTCAAAAAGTCAGCATTTTCTTCAATACAAGAATTCGTTTAACAGAGAAACTTTCCTCAGACATATCTCTTACCATTTTGATGAAGCTCACCAGAAGAAGTAAGTACTATGCCTCACATTGCTATCGCACTCTAGTCACTCGTCATAGGATCCTAGATTCGGTATCTGATGCTAAAGTATTGACCCAAATGCCTGTCGACAAGTTCACCAACCTATTTGTTAAAGCTTGATTACGAATGATGGTTGTCTCTAGGACAGCTGAAATACACAAGGCTTTTATTTCGTCCAATTTGTTTATGTATGATGACATGACTGGATCTTCTATGTCTAATTCTTGGCAGCAGGGGAAACAAGGCCCTGCTTCTTCGGATACTTCTTTTTCTTCGACTTTGAAACATTTTTTTGAGCAGATGTCGCGTTTTCCTTGTTTCCTTCAGTACGGTAGGCTGGCATGGCAGGTTGGTCAACTTTTGTCGGAGGTATCTGTAGCTTGGTTGATGCATCTTGGGGGCCCGTCGGAGCACGGCGCGAAGGACGTCTGGAGGGTTTATACGCTCGTTTTACATGATTGTCCGTCGGACCTGCCGCGGAACTGGCTATAATAGTTGCTTTGCGACCCGGCATCAGTACTCTTGTCTTGTCCTCCTTGTGGGAGTCGTCATTCAGATTTGGGCATCCAGACCCTTGTTTCCCACTCGGAGGTGATGAGGTAAGAGGTCTATGAATGTCACACGAACTGTTCTCAACGATCTCTTCCTCGACAACAGATGACAGTCTGCGCTGAATTAGACGTGCTAGAGGAATAGAACGTGGTTGGTGCTGAACGAGACCGCGTCGCACCTCAGGAGAAACAGGGGATAGTGGAGTAATTTTAGATTTGTCCTGAGAAAAACGATGCTTAGGAGGAGATTGGGTGTCACCGTTGTGGCTGTCAGAGCTGAAACGGTCGGCACCAACGTTATCGGGGTAAGGACAGGGAGGTAGCCGACGCATGACTTCAAGGTAGTCAGGGGACGCGGAGCAGTGTTCTAGGTTTCTCAGAAGGACCTGTGGTTGTACCTGTTGAGAGGAGACGAGAGTATCACGAGTAGAGTACTGTGTAGGATACTGAGAGACGTTGGCGGGATGATTAATTTCGGGAGATATGCCTGTGATATGACTATGCCGGAAACGAGGAGACCACTGGGGTGAACTAGTGTCCGGAGGTGTCGGTATACCCGGGTGTGATCCAATATATTCAAAAGTGCGGGTGTCGCGAACAGGAAGGCTGGGTTGGGTCTGATAAATATGGGTGGGGTATATGGTCCGCGGAGGCTGGCTGAGTACGAGGGATGAATCCCTAGCATCGCGTGAAACAAACGTAGCGCCGAACGTTCCGCTTCTGAGGTTACCATGCCACAAGTCGATTCCAAGTCCAGCATTACATGACTTAGCCTCTGGCAGAAGTCGGAACGAATATGGGTAAAGCTGTATGGGTGAATCTCGCCTCGTAAGCTCGTGTTTATTCGTTTTCTTGCTTTGAATATCATTAATTTGATCCCTCCTTAAGTCCTCTACGGGACTCAAGTATGTTCTTGCCGGTCGAGCAGATTGTATGTCATTGACACGACCAGACGGAGCTTGAAGTTCTGGAAGGGATAAATCAATGACATCTCGATTGTAGAGATTTTGCACGATGTGATCTTGGAAAGGAGTCTCTTTCGAGTCTCGGGAAGATGATGTGGGCTGCAGAAGGGATTTGCAGACTTGCCCACTCGATTGATGACTCGACTGGACGAGTTGTGAGCTATTTGAGTCTAGTCCCCAAATCATATGCGTCAGGTCTTCCCCTTCAATGACAGTACCCTCTGCACCCCTAATTCGGATGAATTTCAGAGCTGACGTAAAAAGAGCAATACCCACGAGGGACAACGGGCATAGGGCAAAGACAACGGTCCATGTAGCGCAGGTATGGGTTTGGGGGGGGAGCCTTTCCACTGGGTCCAACCTGGACAGGATGCGTGACTATTGACACAGTAAAATCCCAACACATACCATGAAGGTCAGTATCGTCGACAGTCGACTTGGATCGTAAGAACGCTCGTGGTACTTGATCTTCGTTCCCAATAATCACCACAGACTCGGGGGAGGAAGGTGGCGAAGGCGTTTGAGGAATACCACTAAGAAATACATGCTCGCCTTGAAAGCTGTTTGTTTGAGTGGTGCCATTGGAAGCAAGAGAAATATCGGAAGGCTCTGAACCCAGGAGCGGCTGCAAGTGATCATGGGAGTAGCGTAACATTTTCAAACTTTCCGGCATAGACACAAGGCGTCTAGGTGATTGTGTGATTCCACAAGGCGGCGAGGTCTCCGGAAGGGACACAATTCTATCATTGGTAAAGGCGAGATGGTGGGGCCTGCCACAGCCCAAATGGCCATATTTCAATGGCCGCTGATTGTGTATGATGTGACGCTTGAGAACATGACACGAGCGATCAGAAAGGGATGCATCGGAGTCGATATATGCGCTAGAACGATTAGAAAAATGCGAAGGAGAACAGAAATCTGACGACTGAGGATCATCTAACACCCTTTGTATGTATGGCATGTCAGAGCACGAGGAAGTAAGAAGACTCTTGTCGACATGAGAATCAGTCTGTACACCTTTGTCGACATATGTTTTGAAATATTTCATTGAGAATGGTAGAAGACACGAGAAGCTGAAGCGAGAAAAAGGTAAGAGAGAAAGGGCAAGTTATCAATACAGGCAGCTGACGTACGGACAGATAAATGGGACACGGGAGGGTATATGCGTACAAAAATAGGTCAGACAACTATGATGGCACTTTTTCCGTCTTCTTGAAAAAGCTCGACAGCTTTGCCATTCCATTGACATTCACTTTTTTCAGCGACTCCACACCCTGAGAAGCCCTAGCTGCTTTTCGCTTCTTGTCTCCAGCTGCTGTCTTAGCTGCTTTGGGTTCGGAATGCTCTGGAAGAGTAGTCAAAGCCATCGCCTCCATAGCAGCAGTTTTCAAAAAAGCATCTAGTTGTACAAAACTGATTCAAAATAAAACGTAAGCATTCACCTAGGCATGATAACTTGCTTTCACTGACTCAAAGGATGCGTACAGGAGAGCACAAGTGTCTGGTGAGAGGTAATGAGCGACAAGGTCGCATGCCGCCTTCAGCTGTCCAGCTGGGGAGCGTGAGGAAGGGATTCCTTCAAATAGGGAGAACGCTCACCTTTCAGTAATTCTTCATTTCCATCCTCCATTAGACCGTCTTTCGCCAGATTCCGAGTAATGCTTCTTGAAATTTCCAGCGTTTTGGGCTCGGAAAGACGCAGGACCTTCGAGCGTAAGTATCCTAGTGCTCGTTCCTGTGAATATCGGTACACTGTAATATCCTCACTAATTTCTGTATTGGTAGACAGAGAACTGTAAGCCGTTGTCCTCTGGCTACTTACCACCTAAATTACTGACCTTTTACATCACAAACCCTTTTGAGAGCATTCTTTGTGCATTTCAACCTTGCAAAGTGCAAGACATCTTCGCTTAACACATGTTCCTCTTTCCTTGTTTGATACTGTTCCTGTATCACGACCGCCGCTTCTTCTAGAATATCATCTGCAGGCCTGAACTGACCAGGCGAACCATCGGTCTGTGACATAAACTTTGAGAGACAATTAGGAACCACTGTTGTTGGCAAGATTTACTGGTTGAATGCAAAGCAAGATAGGCAAGAGCAGAAAGACAGGATCCACACGAGTCATGAGCATTAATCTTCCATCTGTAAGCAGATAGGCAAACATCAGGAATCTCCTTGATCATGGTAAAATAAACTATTCACCAGAAATGACTTCGTCTTCTATGAACCAAGATCTTGGATTCACAGGGTTCACCGCCTGGACTTCCAGAATCTGACTTGACATTTCTCCTACATTGTCTTTAGCTTCTACCGGCAAAAAGAGAGCCGGGACTCCTGCCAGAAAATCAGGTCAAAGGACAACAACATTCAACAAGATCCATGAACCTGTCCTGGGGTGCGGGAGTCGGATGAAAGGAACTTGGTGATCATGCGTAGACAACGTTTGAACTGCTTCTGCAAAGCTGTCAGGGATGGATACGGGTCATTAGCAGCACCACTGACCTGTGGGTAACACGCAGACACGAGCAGACATCCTGGGATGCAACGATACTTGTCCGTAATTACCTGCGACCCCATTGTTGCAGAATATTTGGACACCTCCAACAACCAATAAGTCTAAATGAATGATCATTCATCTATAAGTACTAATATAAAACATTATGTAGTCATTCTATCCGAAAGCAAATCTAAAGTAGTGACTGGGCTTCTAACAAGAAGAGAATACTATGTACGATCTCAGGTACAGTCTGCTTCGTGGTATCGACGGTAATCTGGGGGTTTGTGGGTGTCTCGTAGACATCGTCAACCCCACTGAATCCACTGATTTCTCCTTTCCGTGCCTTGGCATATAGGCCTTTTCTATCTGTCTTCTCACAATGCTCCAGTGGTGTAGCAACGTGTATCAAGAAGAAGTTAGCACCAGAGCCACCATTTTGAAGGATAGTCTCGCGAGCAGCTTCACGACCGGCTTCATGAGGAGCAATGGGGGCAGCAATCACAGCAGCACCAGCTCTTGTCAACTCAGCCGCGACAAACGCAATACGTTGCAAATTCTTGTAGCGGTCTTCTCGCGTATAACTGAGCTCTTTTACAAAAATGAGTTTCTGAGCCCTTAAAGGAATAGAATAGTGGTTCACCTGCTGATAGTTCCTGGCGGACGGTCTCGCCAAGAAGTAAGGTCACACTTCGCCCACCCTGCTCATAGAGAGAAACCTGAAGCGCTTTGGCAATGTTGTCCTTTCCAGAGTTGTGTAGACCAGTGAGGAGAAGGACGAAACCCTGCTTATTCCTCGGAGGGTAACTTTCGCGGAGGACTTTAACAACAGCTCTGGAAAATGAAATTAGAATTGAAAATAGATAGCTGCATTATGATAGCGCCTACTCATAACTGAACCAGTCGGGGATGGGAGCACCAGTACGCAGACGCCTTCTAAGCTCCGTGCCGGAGATATCAAGAGTTTGAACACCTTTAGGTACCTCGTCGATCGGCTGATATTCGTCCGTGGAAGGTAAATATGTCATCTGTTGGAAGGGAACCATCTCAATTTGGAGCTCATCTTGATATCTGCTGACCAAATCCTGAGCATCATAAGGACCATAGAAGTCCTTTCCAGCAGAATTCTTCCCAGGTCCAGCATGGTCACGGCCGACAATGAAATGAGTCGCTCCAAAGTTTTTTCGAATGATAGCATGCCATACGGCTTCACGAGGACCAGCCATACGCATAGCAAGAGGTAGGAGTGCGAGATGTCCCATTCCATTGGGGTATTTTTGCATGATAGCCTCATATACACGAACGCGGGTATAATGATCAACATCACCAGGTTTTGTGAGACCAACAACAGGCTGAATGAGAACATTCTGCAGAGCTTTCAGAAATATAGACACCTGTAAATAAAGCAGAGTACTCACAGCTCTGTGTTTGCGTGCTGCTCGAACGGTGAGTTCTCGGTGGGCGCGATGCATAGGGTTTCTCGTCTGGAAGGCAACGACACGGCGCCATGCGAGTTTTTGGAAATGAGTACGGAGTTCAGCAGGGGTATCTAGTGAGAGATCAAACAAGATGGAAACTAGCGAAGAAACCGGACATACATCGAAGTGCAACATAGTCGACATGCACGGGGGGCTGGATCACTTGGATCTTACCACCCACATAATATTCTTTTACATGTTTGCGAAGATAGATCACAGAAGGGTGAGCTGGGTCGTCTGCACCAAATACTTTTACAGCTTCATTGACCTGATCAGGTTTATAGAGATCATCGACTATCACAATGTCAATGCTAGAGGACGTTTCCATGAGATTCTCACTGACCAGTGATAATAGCAAGCGCTTCGTCATCTCGCGGATCACGCAGAGCGAGGCGAGCACCGGGAGCAATAGAGAGACTCTCGATATCTTCTCTTGAAACATCGAGGGTTATAGGCATGGAGAAGAGCGTGCCATCCGCAAGGCGGAGATTTTCAACAACACTGTCCAAAATGTTGAATGGGTTTCTCTTATATAAAGAAAAAAACTGACTTATTGAAGTCGGCCTCGTTCATAAAGCCTTCCAGAGGACTGAACCCTCCATTAATAATGAGCTCAAGGTCGCATAATTGCCGCTGAAGGAAAAAAGGCTTAGGATATAACATTGCAACTCTCTACAATGCTTACCTCGCTAAGGACGATTTCTGGGAGAGAAAGCGACTCATCTCCTAGTTCATGGGCAATAGAGGCATCACGGGCAGCAAGGTCCTAGCAAATTCGGTCAGGTCGCAGGTCTTTGGTCAAGACAGTTGTTGAAAACACCTTGAGAACACCACCATGAGGAGCATTGACCATTGTCAAGGTGTTTGAAGTGTTAACCATAAAAGCGAGTCTGAAATGCTCATGCCATGCAGGATATAAAACTGAGGTCACCAAAGAATGGTTCACAATCACGCAATCCTGAGAATACCCAGACTTTTCAAGCCTTGGTAATCAGATCCGACGCCCGCGTCAAGCTCTGGCGTGGGAGACCAGCTTCAACAGTATGGAATCATCCCAGTCAGCCAACCCAAAATCCCGTCAGTATTAGATAAATTCAACATAAAAATGGTAAAGATACAGTGGAATGCCAAGGAATTGAAATGCTATGTCCCCAGTATAATTAACTCATGGTGGTCCGAACACAAGTTCTACTGGACCTAAGGAGGAGGAAATTTCCACATGACTCTGCCCTACCGGTTTTTTACCCCACCCCACCCAACCAGATGCGCTAGAATCAGACTTCGATCGATCAAAGGATAGCGTCCGCTGTCGACCTGAACCATACAAATTGTCGTGCTTGTGGTTTTCGTTACCCTTTACTACCGATACGCTGTTCAACTTCGTCTGGGCCAAAAAGGTACCTTCAAACTTCTGGTCCATGATGACTGTGGTATTTGCCATATTATTCTGGACCGTGAAGTATATGGGAGTAGGAGGTGTCGATGGATCATTAGTGACTGCAAGATTGACTTTTGCATTGAAGTTTGTTACTTTTCCAACAAATTGGGGTTTACTTGAAGATCTACCCAGTGAGACAATTGTTATCTGAGCGTTGATGTCACTACCAGGTTCATATTAGAATCCAGTTCCTTTGAAGAGGTGAGACTATAAGCATACTGTTCACCAGTATCTAATGTCACTTGAGTCGGAGACCCACGACCTGTTGGTTTAACAAGTGTGATTGAGGCATTTATAGTACTATCGTGATTTGATGAGTGCCCAACAATGGAATTTGAAGAGCCACGTACCCTCTGACTGTATCAAGCATCAATGATTCCGAAACGTTGTATGTGCCACTGATATTTCCTAATATATTCTTGACCGAAATAAAAGGTGCCCGAATATTCTGTGCCCCAGTAAGCTGAAGAATAATCGGATTCACACAAATCATACCGTTATGTTGATCGGCTGAGCAGCACCCTCGATGTAGACTCTCCGGAATTCGAAGTGTGACAAATCCTTGAATAAGTGCTTGAACGCAGGTAAGTGTACATGAAAATCCGACATGAAGTCCTTGGTTCTGAGCAATGGGAAAGCCACGTGGATATCCACGGAGATCGAGTCCATGCCTGAGATATTACTTGGTATCTAGAATGTATCAGTCGATAAATTTGGATATTCAATGAAAGACATACAAAGATCGCCAGACCACGAACTTCACTGACGCTATCATAACAGACTAGAGTCGAATTCTGGAGTGCCCGTGAGGTTGTTTGCAGGTTTACAGTTATATGAACATTGTTGCTTGTGATGTTGGGATCATATTCAGCTGTGAAAGTGCCGATAACGTTCCTGGAAACGAGAGTAGCGTTGGAGCGTATAGACACGTTGCCCGTAGCTGGTGTTTGTATTTCAAGCCTACAAAGACACCAATCAGAATAGAAGTGGTGGTTTTGCGGTATACACACGTTGCGCTGAAAGGTCTTATCGAATGCACAAAGTCCACGCCAGTCCATAGGTTGCACGATTGATTCTCTCGATAGCGAACCACACCAGCGGTCGATGAAAAATCGAGTCGATCTACTAACAAGCTGGATCCGTTCCACGGGCCAGGATCACCCCCTTTCTTCATTCTCTGAGGGCAGCGAGATAAGTATCGTCCAAGGTAGCTGACACCCATGAGTGAGCACTCACTTTCACAATAATCGGTACACCAACCACAGTCGCTAACAGCGCATATGTCAGTAGTAAGAACAAAACCGCCCTCCATAACTTAGTTTGATGCCAATCTTTCATGGTCATGCTATTCAACCTATGACTTAGTCTGTACTGCGCCTCAGACACTTCATAATCAGGGAGAGTTGACAACGAGCGCCGGCGCCGAGCAACACGATCGGGGAGGCGTATGGTGGGACCACTGTACGAATCTTGCTTTTCATGGTCCTCGGTGACGATTATCATGACTCCGCGAACATTAGAAAGAGTAGGTTGAGAAGAGTCGAGCCTGCTCAAGGCAGAAGAGGGAAACGGTAGGGGAGGTGGAGCGCACTTCTCTCGTTGACACTCTAGAGTGTACGTGAACCCCTTTAGTCATCAACATCAAAATTTCTCCCAGCTATCCAAAAAGCTCTATTAGATTGTAGATAATGTAGAGATATGATATGAGCACGAAATTCTGAGTCTAGTGTGATCACCAGTGCAACGATGCTATCACAGAACCCAAGTCCCATCGCAAAGATAGGGACCGTGGGCTGAACCCTGAGGGCAGCTGGAGAGGACTTCTAGTCCAACGCCACTAAAACTCGTCACGGTGTCGACCTGCTTTCGGTCTAGTTGACTTCTCCGTCTCGTCGATCATCTTCTGTGACTCGTGTTTATCTAATCCCTGCCATTCGGAGCGGAAGCCATCCACAGCTTTGAGACTCTCACTGAAGCGAAAAATGGTGTTGAACAAGGCAACCACTTCGGACCGGTGCAGCAAATCTGGATTTGTCCTGGGACTTCTAGATGTTCAACTCTACGTGAAGAACAGTGATGATGTCACCTACTTCAGTGCTTTCTCGTCCAGTTCGAAGAGTATCTTAAGAGCGGTCGCGAGTCCAGTTGTTTGAATTTTCCCCCAGAGCCTGCATTTATCGCAACCAACACAATCCATGATTCGAGTCACGTTTCGGAAATGTACTTTGAACTCCTCCTTCAAAACCTAAAAAAAATACCGGTAAGACCGGAAATCAGGTAAGAATGAGAACTAACGTTGGCATTTTCACCCCTGAAGAGAACTGTCTCGTCGAATTTACCTGTATCCTTCGCAATTGTCAAAACTTTTCCTAAACGATCCCAAGTTTCGGCATTATCGTCGTGTTTTCCGGTGGAGCAGTAATCGAAGGCCGAGAGATACGGCCCAAGACGATGAACCGCTCGTAAGAGAAGTATCGTGTTGAAATAAATATATTGAAGACGTTCTGGGTGAGACGCTACGCGACCGATGAAGCAGTTCAGATTAGAACCCTGGCGAAGCAGTTTTAAACGTGGAGAAAGTAGCTAACGATACAAACACACCCATTTTCCCGTGGTTTGGTTGAGGTACTCATGACAAATGTGTGTCGATATTGAGGCATGAAGGCCTGCATAACCAACTTGTTGAGAAAGAAGCCATACTCGTGGGAGAAAAGGTGTACCAGATATTACTTTATAATACACCCGTTTTTCGAGGCATTGAGCAGGAGAATCTACCCCGTCGTCGTGGAGGGCCTCAATCATGGTATCCGGAAGCGTCACGGGGGAAGGAGACCTCCCTGTCACGAGGCTGAGTTCCGACAAACCGAAACAGTTCTCCTCGTAGATAGACCTCCAAACACGTCGGGCATCATGACCAGAGTATCCCGTATATCTTTCTGGAACTAGTTGAAGGTCGAAATAATCGCCCTCTTCTTTGGATTAGGAGGCTAAGTGCTGGACTTGAACAATAACATACCGGTGTTATCATCCAGGAAGCAGTAGTCTGAATCACGGTAATAACAACCAGGAAGTTCATGTCGCTGGAAAAACTGAATATGAATGCCAAGGGCGACAGAGTGAGCGGCGGAAACCCACTTTATCAATGGATGCAGGGTCCACTTTACTCAAAGCCTCTGCCCTCCACTTTTCCGGGATATCGCTCTGAGCCCAGCAAGCAAAGATAAGCCTCGGGTCAGGAGAAAAATTATCATGACACACACCTCGTCCACGGTGGTGATAGCACAACCTGGATTATCACATGAGCCGTGGTCCTCCCAGAATGGACATTCCCGGTACAAGTCAACCTGAGGGAAGGACTAAGCAGAATGGACGGGGTTGGTCAGGGTGAGCATACCTGGAAGTAGCGGAAGAAAGGCATGCGAACGAGGTCGGAGAGATTATTGAATAGCTCATCATTGACGCTTTCTATTGTCTCATAATCGCAAAGAGTTGTTTCTATCGGTCCAGTCAACTAAATCAGAGGGTAGGGTGATACATTCCAAATGAGAAAAACGACTGACGACAGCATTTTTACAGGAGGCATGCTTGACTGGTTGGTGTTCAAGGACAGTTTGAACTTGGTCCTTCCTCACCAAGATATCCGAAAGAAATGAAGTTGAAGGGAATGACTTGTCAGCACACGACTGCCCGAGATGGAGCAGTATAATGTCGAAAAATAATAGGGTGACAAGTGAGAGGCGTGACCTCGAGACAATTGCAAAGAGAAAGTGCATCAGTAAAGTCACAGCATGAGGATGAGGGGACAAGATGCCAGGCTTCCACGTTGCTCAGACTCCAAAAGGTTTGGAAATAGATGTCCACGTGATAACCAGAAACCTTGCCATTTTTTACTTTGCATTCAATTCAAGGACCAGGGAGGAGTACTTGTAAGGCGCACGAGTATGACTGGCGTAGGCTGGGTGCTTGGTCGACCGGGTATTGGCAGAAGATTTGGTGGGTGGGGATAGTAGGTCTTGACTGGAAGCTATCAGCGATGGAGACTTTGGGTCATTCTTCGGAATCCGAATAAGCGATTGAGCATCTCTGTGCCACGTCAATAAGTCATGAAAGTCCCACGCATCTACTTACCCATTAGTTTTCGTCTATAACTACCTATTGTTTTTTTGTGTGGCAAGGTCTGATTTTAATCAGACTTGGTCGCTCTGGTACACACCGTCAAAGGTCAATTACGAACAGCATGGCTACTCCGACTTTGACTGCTGCCGACCTTCAGGTATGTTGAATTAAGCGTGGATTTTGCTGCTGCACACAACTGAACCTGACCCTCGCAGAAGAGGCACCAACTCGAAGGGACTCCTGACCCATTCCCGTCTCTGGGCGGAGCCACTTCCACCAAGCCCAAGGTCAGGTCTTCTACTGTCCAGTTGGATACTCAGTCGGAAATCGCCTTCCCGTCCCTCGCCCCTTCTGCCTCGGCCCCTACGGCCCCTGTTGCTTCTGCCTGGGGGGGTCCACGCATCAGGGCCGCCATTTTGAAACACCCGGTCTTCTCCGACACTATCACCCTCCCGGACATCGATCTCTCGACTGCAGGCAAGGATGGCAGACCGGCGACAATGGGTGAGATCATGAAGCAAGTGACTGCCAGGCACAAGATTAAACTGGAGGCTTCTTCGAACCCAAAGGCACGTCAGACCACGTTTTATCTCAAGGCAGACTCCGAAAAAGATCTCGACAAGGCCAAGCGTAGTCTTGTCGTTCTGCTGAGTCCGGATGTACGTAACCTTCCCTTCACCTTATTGTCCAAGGCTGACTTCCTTGGCAGACCACTTTGGTCATTGATGCCCCCCAATCCACAATCCCAGCTATCATTGGCACTCGAGGTTTGATCTGGGTTTTTCATCAGTCGTTTAAAGTATTCTGAGTCCGAATGATAGGTGCTACTCTCAAGCAAATCCGCGATCAGACGGGTGTCAGAGTTGATATCCCCAAGAGGGAAGCCTCCAACACCAACGGTCAAACTAGTGTTGTCAACTCGGGCAAGGCAACTCCATCTTTGGATGAGGACGAGGACGAGCCTACTATTCCTATAACCGTCACCGGTCCCCAACCCCTCGTTCATGAAGCACGGACTCTACTCAATCAAATAATTTCATCCAAAATCTCAAAGGTCACCACTCGCATTCGTAACATCCCTGAGAACGTATTGCCCTTCACTATTGCTCAGAAGACATCCCTCTTGTCCACCGCTCGAGACGCTGGCGTCAACCTCGCTCTAAATGCTCTTAGCCGTGAGATTACGGTTAGCGGCGATCGCGAGGGTGCCATCCGTTTGGTTGAGTTGATCAAAGGCTTGATTGAGTCACTCAAAACTAGCCTCACGTCTCTCAAGCTCGCCTTGCCCAAGCGTCAGCATCGTTTACTTGTTGGAGATGCAGTGCAACAGATCATGGCGGCTAGCAAATGTGCTATCATTGTTCCCAGCCCTGATGACCTCAGCGACGAGATCACAATTTGGGGCCAGGGTACCGACCTTTCGGGTGGTCTTACAGAGGTTATGCAACACGCTAACTCCAAGTACATACATGAGTTTCCTGTCCCTGGTCCTGTGTCTATCTCCCGCAATTTGGTTACCTTCTTCAAGTATATATCTTATGATGAGACACTGAAGGACAAGAATCCTGGTGTCACCGCTTTCCTTCCAACCATCGCTCAGGACAAATCATCTTACACTATTGATCTTGTTGGTGAGAAACCTGACGTGGATTCTGCCGTTCGTCAGGTTTCCGAAGCTATTGGCAAACTCTATGGAGCAACCAAAGACATAACAATTGACTGGCTCTTGCATCGTATCATCATCGGGAAGAATTCCAAGAAGTGACTCATCCATCATCATCTTCAGATCAGACATGCTGATATTCTTATTCCTTCCTAGGATCAAGCAATTCCACGACGCTAACAATGTTCAGGTATTCTTTCCCAAGGAATCGGAAGAATCCTCCTCCGTGCTGCTTGTTTATGATCCGTTTTCGCTTGTCGCTTCGCCCTCTCCAGACGACAAGAAACGCAATCTGGATGAGGTTGCTCAGGATTTGCTCAGATTTGCGAAGGATGCTGCAGATGTCAAGAGCCAGACCATCGTCGTTGAGAAACGCTGGCACAAGATGATCATCGGTCAAAACGGCACCACTTTGAAAACGTGAGTTTTTACTCTTACTACACCTATCACCCTTCTAAATGTTTTTAAAGGATTACTGGGGAAGATGAGACGTTGGTAATCAAGTTCGGCGCCAAATCTGACGAAGGTGCAATCGAAGACACCATTCTCATCCGAGGCGGCAGTACCGACGTCGACCGAGCTGTTAGCGAAATCCTTCATATCGTGGAGAACGCAAAAAATGACGAGATCATCAACAGCTACGTGAGTACTAGCCCGTTAATGGTCTATTTCTCTCTCAGCATTGGCTACAGTCAACCGAATTCGAAATCGGCCGTGAATACGTTGGTCGTATTGTCGGTGCTCAGGGTGCTGGTATAAACAGGCTTAGGGACCAATTGGCGGTCAGGGTCGATGTCAATGATGAAGAGGACAAGGAACTTAACGGCAAGAAGAAGAAAACGGTCGCTCAAAAATCCAAAGTCAAGATCACTGGTCGTGAGGAGAATGTCGAAGAGGCCAAGAAGCGCATCCTTGCCCAGGTTGAGCGATTAGTGAGCGGAATCACTGCGTGACTATAAAATTCGATGATTGACTCTTCAAACAGGCTGATGAGACGTCTGAAATTTTGAAGATTCCTGCTCAATTCCACCCTTCCCTCATCGGTCAGGGTGGTAAGTATGCTATCCGCCTTGAGGAGAAATACACCGTCAAGATTACTTTCCCTCGTCAAAACGCTAATGCAGAAGGCAAGACTCGTGAACAACTCAAGGCCGATGAGGTCCTCATCAAAGGTGGCAAGAAAGGCGTTATGGGTGCAAAGGCTGAGCTCCTTGAGGCACTTGAAGTCGAGAAGGAATCCAATCACGTTTCCGAGTTCATCGTCCCTACTCGCACTGTTGCACGTATCCTTGGCAAGGGTGGTGCGAGTATCAATGAAATCAAGGATATGACTGGGGCTTTCGTTGACTTTGAGCCATCGTCCAATGATAGTACCATTACCAATGTCTGCCTTCGTGGCACCAAACCTGCCATCACAGAAGCGAAATCTTTAATTTTGGATATTTCCAACTCGATGGGTGAGGAAACTATCGCTACCTTGACTATTGAGGGCAAATATCATCGCGCTTTGATCGGCGCCAGGGGTCAAGGGCTCAAGGACCTTATTGTTCGTTGCGGTGGCCCAACTGACTCTAAAATCCAGGCCGGCCTTGTCCGATTGTGAGTGTTTTGATGTTGTCTATGGCTGGATTCGCTATATCTCATGTTCTCTAGCCCTCGTCAAGGCGAGAAATCAGATGAGGTTCGCATTCGCGGTGAACCAGAACTTGTCAAAAGGATTAAAGATGAGCTGGAGAGTTCCGTTGCCAAACTGCGTGATCGTGTTGTTCGAGCTGTCGAAATTCCCAGTGTTCAGCATCGTATCTTGATTGGTCGTGGTGGTCAACATCTTAACGAACTGCAAAATGAGACCGGCGCCCAGGTGCAGTTCCCTGGCTCTCGTTCTTATACTCAGGTTGGAGAGGCAGAGAATGCCGCAGACTTTACTGAGGTCAACCCTGCCGATATCGTCAAAGTCTCTGGTTCCCGAGCGGCTTGTGAGGCCGCTATTGCAGAACTCAAGGTGCGTCGGCTCGGTTGCAAGAATAGCAGCTTGCACTGATATCGTATGATATCGTATGAACAGAGTCAAATCAAACCTCTTTCACCGGAAGGTGCTGTTGGCACTATCACAATCTTGTTAAAATATTCCGATCTCATCTCACAAAGGGGTGCACTTGACCGTAAACTCCGCTCTTACAATGTTCAAGTCGAGCGTTCTCGTCAACCAACAAAATCAGCCATTCCCTCTGGCCCATCTCCCCAAGCTGTTCCTTCTGCTCGTATTGACGAGGATGAGGATGCGGCTGTACAATGGATTACTGAAGCCCACTACCAAGATGCCGAAGAGGGAGAATCGATTTGGACTCTCAGGGCGCAAGACCAGATTGGGCTGGACAAGGCTTTGCAATACATTGAAGAAGCCCAACAAAAGGCAGAGCAGATGACCCACGTTGGTTATCTTATATTATCAGATAGAAAAAATTTCCCCAGGATTGTTGGTTCCAGGGGAGCTAATGTAGCCCGCCTCAGACAAGAGACTGGTGCCGACATCACCGTCAGCCGAGAAAATACTACTATAACAATCATCGGTACGCTTTTTGATTCCTCTGATCCTTGGCCCTCAATTTACACAATTCATAGGTAATGAAAAAGATATTGAGGCGGCTAGAACAGCGATTCTTGACTTGATTTCCGGCCATGCTGGTCAATCCCGTCGTAATTAAAATGTGCTTATACCTGAAGTACCCTTACTATAGCTTGATCGTCGATATATAGCATTCGTTGGATATGTATGGATTTTTGGATTATGGCGTACAAGCCTAAATGATAATAATGCAAAGGATACTCTGCTTGGAATTATGAGTAACTACATATCTGAAACAGGAATACCATCCAAATCGTCAATTGGTTCGCCATCGACGTCCACAGGCATGCCATCAATGTCCGCTGGCGCTGCATCGGGTATAGGCTCCACGACCACGCCCTCCACTGGATCGCCGTCCACGTCATCTACAGGTATCCCATCAACGTCATCCATGGGATCACCATCAACATCATCCATGGGATCGCCATCGACATCATCTATAGATTTTCCACCATCAACAGGCTTTCCACTATCATCCAGAGCATCACCAAGTGCAGAGGGGGCATCAATTGCCAGCTTGAAGGAGCTTTGCTTGAACCGAGAGGTAAAAGAAGCCTTTTGTTCCCCATGCTCATTCACTTTTTCTTCAGCCTTTATTTCAAATGGAGTAGACGCTCCTTCCAGGCGTTGGCGGAGCTCGGAAGTAAATTCTGGAGGGAAGACAATCCAGTCCTCCCAAACTTCGACAACTGCAAGAATCTGTTTCTTGAAAGTGTCTGCTGTCATGCGACCAGGAAAAGAATGGTAGATGTTGGCCATGTGGTCAAACACAATTCCCAGACGTGCCTGAAACTCCTGTCTGAATTTCCAAGCACTCGGAATCGGAGCCGCTGAGTTGTGCAAGATATCACAGATGAGATGCAATCGGGCAACTTTTCTCGGAACAGCAGTTCCATCGACAAGTAACGAGGAAACAATGATATCTACAACCTGAGAAAAGGTCAGGAAGCAAGAACGAACAACGTTAATGTTCCTACTTCATGCGCGGCTTCAGCATGTTCGAGACTGAATGTCATACATTTTGCAACCTCCCCACGTTTGCCTGACATGCCTCGAAGCATTGCCTCAAACCGTTTCTTGGCAAGTTTCCCTAATCTGCTCTTGCGGCCGCGTTCCCGTTCAGATTCTTCGGCAGAATCCGTTGAGTAGATAGAGTTATATCCCTGCTCGATCCACGGTTTACCATGTATAATACCACAGTGATTATTGTACCTACTTCATCGTCAAATTCCGGCCTCAGAGTACGATTTGACTCAATCAAACCACGATAGAAGGCATGCCGACGATGCTACGATAGTCAATCTTTATGTAGGTTGTATGAAAAAAGGACCAACATTTCTATGCAATAAGAAGGCATATTTTGGATTATCGCGTTCACGTTCCCGAAGTGCGTCTTCATACTTCGAATCTTGACCTTTAACCTCTGCGGCCACAGCTCGGATGAAAGTATCCGTGACAGCTTCTTCTTCTTCAGTATGAGCCCGGCTGAGTGGACTTCGCGAGTAGCGCCTGCGAGGCGATCGACTTTGGGATGAATATCGACGGTTCCGACTACGTGATCTACGTCGAGGCGGGGAACGGCTCTTGCCATTTCCTCTATCGTATGAACGACTTCGAGATTGACGCGAGCTTTTGTAGTAGTGGTCACGAGACCGGGAGCGCCGCCGCTCACGGGAATGGCTGCGACTCCTGCTCTTCTCGCGATCTCGGTAATGGGATGACGCAACTAGAAGATATATGCTCGGTGTTCCGTGCAGTGTTTATCCCCAACTCACCATATTTTGGCTTGGTAGCAAGCGGAACAGCTTTACTCCAGCCAACTCGAAGAACAGATCCTCCCCAGTCGTATCCGTCAAATTCACGTAAAGCTTCTTCGGCATCACGGCGTTTCATGAAAGACACGAAGCCACTCAATCCCGCCTTACTTCTCCGAGATGCTGTCATATCGGCTCCAGGACCTACAGTGACATCCGACCTGGGCCACATTATTTTGACCTAGCAGACATCAATTTCAAGTTCCAAACCCTAGGAGAAATATTCCTCACAGAACCAACAGGTCCAACCCTGGCAAAGAAATTACCCAAGGTCTCCTCTGTGACATGGGGAGGCAGGTTGGCGACGAAGACATTTGAAGTCTTCCTATACATTAGCTCCAGAGAAAGAGAAACGAAGTGTCACAACCATTATTCACCTGCGGATCCCCGCGATCCTTGCTCCCACTCTGTCCTTCATAAGCTACAGTGAACTCAGAAACAAGACATTAATTGAACAGATTAATATTTTCACCTGCAAGTGCAGTAACGGAACGTCCGTGACTCTGAGCTGGAATTAGGTATTGAGTTGTGAACAAATCTATATGACCAAAGCGAGGCATACATTGCTTCCCGTATTTGGCCTCTCGCTCAGCTTGATCTCTGTGTGCCGTGAGCCCACATTCACGTACACCAATAGATCAACCGTACCTCTTTATTTCCTCCAGAAATGCATCCATGGCCCTCTTTCCTTTGGGTTTTGGTGCACTAGGTGGGGGTGATGCCGACTAAAACATCGGAGGTATTTCAATACCCGGACTAGAAAGAAACAGATTGACATGTTATGCACCTTATCCACGGTCGTCGCTCGAACCGACGAGCTTCCCCCTCCAGTCCTGATAGGATTATATTCTGTCCCATCAGAACCTGCCTTGACAAACGCAGATCTCTTTCTTTGTGCTGCTTCGCCTCCCTGGAAAGCGTCCAAAAACTCGGCATAAGCTTTGGCTGCATGTTCTTCCTCCTCCCGTTTCTTGGCTTCAGCAGCTTCTTGATCTTTCTCCCTACGTGATTTTCGTATAGTTCCTGAAGTATATTGTGATAACTTTGCCTCATCAACGGGCTTTTGCTATTTGAACGGGGGACAATGGGTGAGTATGAATGGAGAATGAGTTAACTCTATCCATCGCACTGGGAAGGAAGAGTCTTCGTCATCATCGAAGAACGCTGCTAGCTTTTTTTTTGCCCTGTCCATGGTGTGAGAACCGTTTATATCTAAGAGATTGGCGAGGAGCTAGGAGTATTGCAAGACCAGGAACTAAAGAGAACAAGCGTGCGTTACACTAGAGTCTAATTCACACGGTCTTGATTTGGAACCCAGATATGTACAAACAAAATGTACAGACAGTATGAGTGTATAGATGGAAAATACACAGATAATCACATCATCATGAGATTCCCAAGTCCGCCTTGGACATAAGCCATGGGTCGCACCGGAGGATGGGGTTTGGCCTCGAACTGGAAGTATTCACAGCTACCTGTAGAGTCAATGCGGATCTTCGGATAATTTGAGCCACGGAATCTCCAGATAGAATAAGATATGCACTCACGAATGCGCCTTTGTTCCCAACCTGGTCGACGTAGTTTGGCGCAGAGAACACCTTTATAAGCTCAGCCTCCTAGACTAGTCAGTCAAGATTAAAAGACAAACACACCGTAGTACACAGACCGTCGTGTTCGATCTGATAGCCATCTACTTTACCGTCAGGTATCAGTTGGCCTACAATATGAATATGTTACTTCACATACCCTGTCGAACCTCATGGCTCCGGATGATTCCAGAAACCTTGTTCAATGTACACCAGCGCTTCGTTACATCGGGTCCGAATGCAATACCCACGCCCTTGAAATAGAGCCTTTCAGAACATGGTTAGTATGGCGCAGTGAACACTAACACGTTTGCTGGGCCCACGTCCAGGTGCTTCTTGGGGATCTGTCCAAAGCAACTACAAAATGATTCAAGAAGATGATTTCAAGAGATGAATGATAATATACCTCGCCTGCGTTCTCAATCAGCACAAAGACAGTGAGATGCAGAACAGACACATACACATCAAGCCTTCCGTACCAGGCTGCTTACCTACTCGAGGAATCCGACGGATATCATCCAATGTGACCTCGTCTTGACTGAAGAGGCCACCATGCACAACGAAATATCGTTTGAAACCACCAGCAGAAAGGATACCTCCTTTTGTGGCCGGAGGTCTCGTTGCGCTGACTAACGCTGCCAGAGGTACTGTACGAAAGTCGGTTGTCGAACAGTGCTGGATAGAGAGCAAGACTCACGTGTTGTGAAGATGTGCGCAAACAACTACTTACGGAGTTAATAAATTTGGGAAGGAGACTTATGACCTACTTTGTAGCTCTGTTCTCCATGCTTGGTCTTAGCCTCTCCTTCAAATCCATAAGTCCTGTTCATCTCCTTCGCCTCGTGATTACCACGATTGATGAACATATACTTCGGATATAACCCTATACCTCGGATCAGAATGCGAATTGTGCGTGACACGGAAAGCCCTACATTTGAATGCAAATGCTGTCAAGATCACCTCCATTGACCATGACCCTCGATCAACCAGGTCTCCGTTCATGAGTAAGTAGTGGTTTTCGTTGGGCTCTCCGGTGAGGGAGAATAGATGTAATACATCATAGAATTGTCCTTTCGTCCATCAGCTAAAATGTCATCCGTTCATAACTCGGCATACCATGAACATCACCGATGACATCCACCGTGACACCGTCTTTGATGGGCACCTCAATCAGGCTCTCCTCAGAAGCAAATGTTTTATGGGCACCAAGCGCAATTTCCCAGACGTAGCGTTTAGGCAACGTCTTTCCGTCCTTGAACCATTGAATCATTTCCCGAACGAATTGTAATGTGACCCCATATTTTCCGTCCTCAAAGGGTAATCTTGGACCACTATAATCCCTATCCAAATCACATCCTCCTGTGACGGCTGAGCCGAATTTAAGCCGGAGATTTCATAGACAGTCTCACCTTCTTGTATGATCTCTAAACATCTCGTGACAGCATCCTTCTCTTCCTCCATCTCAATTGCCTAAAAATGGAGTCATCGCGGATGTACATAAATATCTGACAAGCCTCGTACTTTCTCAAATTCAATCTTTCGAATAAGCTTTTGTGTCGACACCATTTGCTGTCGTACCGTCTCATTGCTAGGCTCAAGGGACAAGACCTTCTTGAAATCTGCTACCGCAAGCTGTAGCTTGAGCGTCTGCAAATAACATGTTGCCCGACTACAAATGTAGACGTTCTATTCTCAAAAAGGAGCCGACACAAACCAAGCAATCCAATGACTCACCGATAGTAAGCCTTCACATAGTGTCGATCAAGTTGAATAGCTTTTGCTGTGTAACCATTTACAAAGAATTGATTCAGTTTCGTCAATTCGCCTTAACCACAACTGAGTTATCGCACTTGCGTCACTCAACGCATAACCAAATTCCTCCAGCTTCATCCTAGCGTACGCTCTGTTGCACCATAGTGTCGGTTCATTCGGATTCTTCTCAATTGCCTCGGAATAGAGTTTGGCTGCCGTAGGGAAATCATGACCTAAAAAAATCCCCAAACCAAGTAATCAGTTCCGAAATCAAGATGTGCAAATTGATAGAGAAAGTGGTATGGCTCTTGTACATACTGCTAAATGCTTCATTGGCCTGCGCTTTCATTCGTGTGGCCTCTGCCTTATCTTCATCTGAGACCGGCACGAGATCTGTCAGAGTGAGACCTTGCATCTGGGGAGAGGGAACAGAATGATGTGAAGAAGATTCTTTTCGTGCAGGAGAGGGTATATCCGAGAACAATGAATCAACCATAGCCGCGGTCAACAATTTCATATTAATGTGCTGCATTCTACTTTCAAAATCTCTCGAATTTCCCACGGAACCACATTCACGCCTAATTCGGAATATGAAGTCAGTATACTACCACTATGTATTCCGCCCACCGCGTCTTAGAACTTCCTCGCTGCGGTATACAAATAAAGAGTGCTCTCTCTCCGAACCACGATTCAGGATATTTTTGAATTGATTGTGTAGAGCTTGCTGTACTCGCCAAATTGTTACAGGAATAAGATAATTGCAGTTTCATAAAAGAATACCTCGGCATTTCTCTGGTACACAATCTGTCATCGACTTCCACCAGGATTGTTCTTATTGTTACTGTAGGGATGCATAAGTTCGAGTTCAGTTCGATTTGGTTCGGAGTACCTGAACCTTACCTTGGCCCAAAGCTGAACCACACAAAATTTGTAAACTATAAATAATAATCAAATATCAGGATTAATAGGTATTAGCCACAAAGTTGTGTGACTCACTCCAGTGGCATGAGAATCAGCCACAGTTGGTGTGATAGGAGAAGTCTCTTAAGTATTTCCCTCTTCATATAACTTGACTTAAAGCTGTTGAAGTTGGGCTGCTATACTCACCTCATGGTTGCACTCCATATGGATAGATTTTCCCCTTCCATGGTCCCTCCTTTCACTCTATTGCATGATCTTCTTTGTCAGCATCCTCTCACTTGCCTTCTTTCCAAAAACCTTAATCCACTTGCAGAATTGTTCCAGTACCAACTTCTTTGCTTCCTCTTCTAATCTTGCTACTTCTTCCTCATCCCAAATTTCCTATTCCTCTGCCACTTTCTTTACTTCCATTGTTCTTCCCTTCTTTTCCTTTTTTTCTCTCTTCTCTTTCCTCTTACTTCTTTCCTGCCTCTTTCTTCTGTTTTTGCCATCCTGATTCTCCCTGTTTTGGTCTCTACTACCTCCCACACTCCTCTGGACATCTTGTCATCTTCACTTCTCCTGCCTTCCAATTGATCTCAAGATTATGATAGACAAGCTATAGCATACCCAAAATAACATTCCACTTCTGTCCTCCAATTACATCAATCTCTGTACTTTCTCTATGTCTTTTATAAAAATGTTTACTCCCACAGGGTTTTCTATTGGCTCCTCTGTAAGGAAACCTGGTATTTTACCAAAAACTAAAACCTGAACACCATCAAAGCCTATCATCAACCTTGTGGACCTCACCTCTCCCAAGTTTCAGGCCATGACTCCCACCACTAACCTCATGAAGTTTACAAAGTCAACTCTACTGAACCTCTATCAAGTACCACTCTTGTAATAGTCATGACCTCCTCTATTCTACTACTATCTAATTAGCTCCCACCAGTCTGCAATGTTCTAGGTCTTTTTATCAGAGTTCCTAACTACCTGGTACAATTATTCTGTGGTTAGGTCAGCAATGTTCTGTCTAATGTTCTGCTTGATTGGTATAGACTCTTTAGGTATTTAAAGTAGTTGTCACCTCTAGAAAGCATTATCCTATTCTCTTAGGATTTCTCTGGAGATAAGTAATGTATTTAATAGTTGTGAACAATAAACTTAGACTTTTTCTGGAGATCATAAACTTCATATATTCTATGAACTTCTAACACCCTTCTTGTTGAATGTTCTATCCACATTTCTTACATATATAGGTCTTCTTTAACTGAAACTCTTACTTCTTTACAAACTCAGAGTCTATAACAAGATTTATAACACCACTGTCTAAGAGCACTTTTACTATTATTCTCTCCTGTGTATCAATTCTCTCTAAATCAATCTTTACTGTCACTTCTCTCAAAAATTTCTCATTAAAGTCACTGGATAATAATGTGTTATTATCACCTACTTTAAGTACAGTGAATTTGTTGATAGAGCCTAGTTAAAGACTACCAGACTCTTGTAAGAGAACCCAACTCTTTTGTGCTCTCCAACACCAAACCCTGCTACAAGTTAATCTGGCCATCTTAGACACCAAACTCTGTAGACAATTCTATAGTGTTTGTGATGATAACTCTACTATACTTATATCCTGAACCTATCCTTCTAAATGTTTCTATCAAAGTTTCTAGCAATTTGGTCACTGTTATTCTTTGATTACATTAGTACTGTTTGTCATATGCCAAGTCCACTCATCCAGAAAATACATCTCCACAGTATATTTCTTGCCAACAATTAAAGTCCACCTTCCACAGTGGCCATTTTTCTCACAACATGCCTTATGGCAGTACTACAACCATCCAGATATTCTATCTTCCATGATGGAGATAATCCTATTCGACTCAGTCTTCCATGATGGAGTTACTCCTGTCAATGTCTCAACACTGAAACCCTGAGTATCTCCTCTTATTGAACTTGATCCCTGGTATTCAACAGTGATACACCAAATCAGTATCTACTCCCATCTCAGACTTCTTCCTATCATCTGAAATTGTGACCACATGGCAGACAGGTGGCATAACACATAAGCTAAAGCCAAGGTTATTCCATAATTCACACATCTCCAAGTCTATTTTGTGGACTTTTATCCCTGGTATGAACCGTACCTAATAGGTATACTCCTTATCAACAGCTGATCCAATAAAGCCTGCCTTCCATGGTAGCCATCTTACTTGTAACAGGTCTTATGGAAGTGATGCAATTGTTTAGGTATTCTGTCTTCTATGGCAGAGATACTTCTATCTGACTTAGCCTTTCATGGTAGTGTCATACTCCTATCAATGTCTTAATACTGAAATCTCTACTCAGAGTAATAAGGGCTACACCACTAAAACCCTGAGCATCTCTTATATTATATATGTTATAAACTTAGATCCTTTGAGTTGGATAAAAGCACAACTCTTATATTAGAGTAACACAAGAGAACTCGATAAAGAGCTCTTTTACAAAGTAGTCTACCTTATATACTCCTACAGATGGTTCATGCTAGATACTGTGCACCCTACCCTAAATGACTATATGTAAAGCATGAGGCCAACATATGGTGTCCATGTTGTATGACATCATTTTGTTCCAGAACCTTCTACTTCCTTCTCTTAAGTTCTATGATCAATGTTATGACTACATCATTAGATATGACTGATGTGACTAATCACTTCTAACTCTAATCTCAGAGTTCTAAAAATAGAAAAAATGAAAAATAAATCGAAAATAAAATAAAAATGAGAAAAAAGATAAAAAGAAACAAAGTCCACTTTCTATAATCTTAACAATATACCTATATATAAGACTAATAGTTACCCTATAATTTGCTAGTCTGATAATCAATGAAGATAACTCTTATTGAACTCAATCTCCAGTATTCAATAGCAACACACCAAATCAGCACTCACCCTATCTTGGACTTCTTCCTCTTATCTGAAATTTATAACCATATGGCATATAGACGGCACAGCACATAAGCTGAAGCCAAGGTCATTCCATAAGTTCACACATTTCTGAGCCTATCTTATGAACTTTCACCTCCAGTGTGAACTGTATCTGACAGTATTATCAAACTTCCAAGTCTGCTGTTGCTTCTAAGCAGTTCTGTTTGCTAAATCTTCTGTTGCAGTTCCATCTGCAAAATAACCCTTACACTTCAAAGTCCAAAATAGCTTCCTCTTACTATAATTTCTCAACTTC